>Ga0194132_10000191_pt1 | contig 122165 bp, 99 predicted proteins | sample TA2KigOf80mmetaG_FD_148612 | JGI IMG/M metagenome (GOLD analysis project Ga0194132, IMG submission 148612) | Freshwater microbial communities from Lake Tanganyika, Tanzania - TA2015054 Kigoma Offshore 80m | ecosystem: Environmental > Aquatic > Freshwater > Lake | place: Tanzania: Lake... | reverse complement strand
CCCACGGAGAATTTGCCGCCGGGACGCGACGTTCACGCTCATCGAACTTCTGGTGGTTATCGCCATTATTGCGATCCTGGCTTCACTCCTTTTGCCCGTCCTCGGCAAGACCAAAGCGAAGGCACAGGGAATCCAATGTTTAAGCAACGTGAAGCAGTTGGGCCTGGCCTGGGTCTTATACGCGGACGCGCACAGCGATCAGGTGCCGCCCAATGCCAACGACACCACGGACACTCGCCTCAGTTGGGTCGCGGGTTGGCTGACGCTGGATGGCGGCAACAACGCCGGACATCCAGGGCCGAACAATCCGGACAACACAAACCAGCTTTTCCTGCGCAACAGCCTGCTTGCTCCCTACGGCACGGACGCGCTCGGCATCTGGAAATGTCCGGCGGACAAATCGCAGAGCACCATCGGCGGCAAGCGCTACCCGCACGTGCGGTCGGTGTCGATGAACAATTGGGTGGGCGACTACGATCCGCGCACCGGCCAGGAGAATCCCGCCTCGACCCTGGGATACACCCGGATCCGAAAGATGTCCGATATGACCGATCCGCCGCCGGCGAAGACTTACGTGATGCTCGACGAACGCGCCGACAGCATCGGCAACGGCTATTTCAACGGCGCGGGCGGTTTGAACTTCGCGGATGGGCATTCGGAAATCCACCGCTGGCGCGACGCGCGCACGCAACCGATTTATCAGCCGGACTTCCATCTAACCGTGTGGCCGCCGAAACCATCGCCGAACAACGCAGACATCGGCTGGCTGCAGGAACGGGCGACGGGAAGGAAATGATGGCACGCGCGTTCCATGAACCGGGCAGGGACGGATTCCACTCCGTCCCTGACCTTACTCTGCGATCAGAAAGACAATTTCAGGGACGCGGTGGAACGCGTCCTTACTGGTTCATGGGTCGTGCGCACGGCTCGAAGGCCGCAGAAGCTTCCCCTGAACACGACGGTAGGGCTGCGTTGCCGCGCAGCCGGTTTTCAGTCGATTCGGCGGCGCAGCAGCACCGCCCTGCCAAGTTTGGGCACACCGGCTTCACGCTCATCGAACTGCTGGTCGTCATCGCCATCATTGCGATCTTGGCTGGGATGCTGTTGCCGGCGCTGGGAAAGGCCAAAGCCAAAGGCCAGCAGATCGCGTGTTTGAGTAATTACCGCCAGCTCCAGCTTTGTTGGCAGATGTACGTCGATGATTACAACGACCTGTTGCCGCCGAACGCGACCACCAGCGGCGGCGGCCGGGAAGGGTTCAGCGCGACGACGGAGACGTGGATTCAAGGCAACGCCTGGACCGACACCACGAGCAGCAACATCGAACACGGCGTGCTCTTCCCCTACAATCGCTCGACCAAGATCTACAAATGTCCGGCGGATCGCTCCACCGTGCGCGATGAAGGGAAGATTCCACGCTTTCGCACGGTGGCGATGAACATGTTCATGAATCACATCCCCGACCCGCGCGATCAAACGTGCTGGCACCGGCTGTCGCAGATCAAAGATCCGCCCCCGGCCAAGGCGTTCGTCTTTATCGACGAACACGAGCACAGCATCGACAACGCCCGCTTTTTCCTGGCGATCCCGGAAACCTGGCGCTGGATCGATTTTCCAGCCACGCGGCATAACAACGGTTGCGTGCTGAGTTTCGCCGATGGCCATTCCGAATTGTGGCGCTGGCAGGAGCCGGTCACGATTCAGATCGGCAAAATGAAACCGTGGATTCAAGGCCCGTCCGGCGTCCCCGGCACAGACCGCGATCTCCGGCGCATCCATGAATCGATTCCGGTGCCGCCGGTGAGATAGAGAGAAGGCGGCGTGCCCCGAGTCAGCGGCAGAACATCACAGCCCAAAGCCCCGCCGAACTCGCCGACTACCATTTCAACTCGTGATATTCGCCCGGGCGCATTGAATCCACCGCGGCGGTGATTTCTGCGATGTGGCGTTCTATTTGCGGCCAACGTGTGGTCGGCAGGACCAAGAAGGACAACCGTCGGCCAGTGAGATTCTGCTGATAACGCAAGTTCTGATCCGTGGTGATGAATAGTTCAAAACCTGCATTCTCAACTGCTGCGAGTAACTCGCCGTTGTCCAGAGTTGACCAACCGTGCTCGTAAGCTGTGGCGACGTCATGTCCGGCGAGAAACTGTCGCAACGGGGCCGGTGTGCTTTGGTCGAACAGGGTGCGCATCGTCGCCGAGAGCTTTTCAGGCGACAGCCAGACTTTTCTCGGCGTGAGCCAACACGGCCAGCGCTTGTTCACGCGTTACGCCTGGAAACCACTTTAAGAAATCCCCCACGCTGGCTCCCTCTTCCAGGTTTTCGAACAGCGCGCGCACGGGAACGCGTGTGCCTTTGAAAAGCCAGGCTCCACTCACGCGTCCAGGGTTTCGTTCCACCGCCGGACATTGGCTCCAATCGAGCATGACCAGAGGTTAGACGTTGCTCGCCGGCCCGTCCAGCCCTGTGAAGGAAATCCGCGTCCATTGCGACCACCCCAATTGCGAGGGAGTTCGGCGACACTGGAGGGAACTGCCAATTTACAGCTAACCGCCCAACAGCAAAGAATGTTTCGCCCGGTCTTTGCCCAGGCCGAAACGCGGGAAGGCTTTCAGCGAGAAGGTGACCGCAACGGTGTAATCTTTTTCGCGCGTGCGATGGTCGCGGATGCGGAAGGTCAGCGCGGCCGTCCAGCTCCGGAGGTCGCGGTAAATGGTGTAGTATTGCTCCTCCATGACGCCGTCGCGGGCCTCGAAGTGGTGCGTCACGCGCGCCGCCCAGTTCTCGTTCAACTTGTAGTAAAGCGTGCTTCGGATCAGGTTGTTCTCCGAGTCCGGGCCAAACCGCGGGTCCTCGCGGAAATACCAGTGGCCCAGGGACGCGCTCCAGGTGTCACTCGGCGCGACGGTGACGGAGTGGTTGGCGAAATTCAGGCGGGCGTCTTCGACGTCGAAGCGGATTTCCGAACTGAGGATGAGCCAGGAGAGCGGCTTCAAGTCGAAGTCCGAGAACATTTCCGCGAACGTGTTTTGATCCGGGCGCGGGTCGAGCCGCCAATCTGTGTAAAGCGCCCAATCGACGAGGTTGTCGATCTCGCCCCTGCGTTTGGTTTGGATTTTGTTCCGGAGGCTCAAACGCAGCACGTTCTGGCTGTCGATGGAATCGATCGAGTTGTAATCGGGAAAGTCAATCGGCAAGAGCCGCAGGCTGGGGATCTCCGTGTCGAACTGCGGCAATTCTCGCGGCGCCCGGCTGGGAGAGGGAACGAACGCGTAATTGATCGACGGTTGAACAATGTGCCGCAAGCCGTCCACGTCCCACAAGCGGCTGCGCGCTCCATCCCAAACGCGCGAGGCTTTGAAGGAGAACTCCGCGCCGGTGTTGAAAACCGTCCGGTTCCTCGCGTCGAAAGCCGAGCCTTCGCCTTCCGTTTCGCCATACTGCGTGAATCGTCCTCCGACGCGGGGCGTCACATTCAGCCAGCCAAAAAAAGTTTGCGGCAGGAGGATTTGATGGAAGGAATCCGCGCGCCACGCGGCGTAATCGTTGGTCACCGAACTTTCCGCCGGACGGAAGCGAAAATAACCGGCCGAGTTTTCGCCTTCGTAGTAGAAGGGCGAGACCCCCAGTTGTTGCCGGAAGGCGGAAAGCTTGAGGTCCGGCAAACGTTCGACGGTTTGGAAAAAATCGTTGAGCTGCGGCTGGGCCAGAACGTTCAGGCTGAAGTTGGGCCAGAGCTGGTTGATTTCGAGGAAACTTTTCGGCTGGAGATCCTCGCGATAGTCCGCTTCGAAAAAGTCCCGGATCATCTGCGCGTCGCTCTGTTTGTTGGCGACAATCCTGGCCGTAAGATTCGTGCGGATCACGGCGCTGTGAGAAAACTGGATTCGGTGCCGGTCGTCGCGAATCGGCGTGCCGCCCGGATCCAGGCCCCCCTCGCTGTCGTGCGTGTAGTAAACCGAGCCGGAGCCTTTGCCGAGGCGTCCGAGGTCGTAGCTGAGTTCCGGACCGCCGCCGAGCCCGCGTTTCTGCCGATAATCGAGATTCAGCGCGCCGCTCAAGTTCGTGCTCCAATACCAGCGGTAGGAACTCAAGAGATACGGCCCGTAAAGGCTTCGGTAGCCAGGGGTGAAAACGAAGGCGTTGGGGTGGAGTTCGAGGTTGCGCGAAAAGAATGGGAAATACCCGGCGGGCACGTCCCCGGCATAGACGGTGGCTTGTTCCGCTTCGATTCGCTTCCCCGGAATGATCATCAAGCGCTTCGCCCGGATGCGATACGCAGGGTCGGCGGAGTCATCGCTCGTCACGAACGCGTTGCGCGCGGTGTACGCCTGATTGGTTTGCGATGCGCTGAAACTTTCCCCGGCCGCAAAGAACGGCGCCAGACCCACGCGGAAGCGGTCGGCGGACATTTCGCGGGTTCGGAAATTGTAGCGCAAACGCTCGCCGCGCCAAAGTCCGCGGTCTTGCTGCAAACTGACGTTCCCCTGCGCGACGGCTTCCCCGGATTGCTCGTCCACGGAGACTTCGTCCGCAATCAGAAGCGTGGCGCCGTATCGAACCACCACACCGTTGGCGCCGACGGAGACGCCGCGATCGAAGTAATGGATAATCTGGTTGGCGGGTCCCGGATGCAAAGGTTCGATGACGATTCGTTCGGGCTGCTGGGCATGGAGGAGAGTTGAAGCGAATGAGGCGAGCAGCCCTGCGGAAAACCTGGAGACCCGGTGCAGCTTCTTCATTCGGCGGCGTGAGCTTGGCAAAATGAATTCGGACTGCCAAGAAGCCTTTTGGGCGCAACGATTGTGTGGCAATTTCGGAGACGCCACACTAGCTTCGGCGCATGAATTGGACCGTCTCCAGCGGATTTCCCACGCAGCGGCCCCGCCGGTTGCGCAGTTCTCCCGTGCTCCGCAGGCTGGTCTGCGAGAATCGCCTCCATGCTCACCAGCTTGTTTTGCCTTTGTTCGTGCGTTCGGGAAGAAAGCTTCGGCGCCCGATCAACGCGATGCCGGACGTTTTTCAATTATCCCCTGACGAAGCGCTGGCCGAGGCGAAGACGGCTTATCGAGCGGGCGTGCCGGCGGTGCTGCTGTTTGGAATCCCGGACCAAAAGGACACGAAGGCCTCCGGGGCCTTTGCGAAAAACGGTATTGTGCAAACAGCCGTCCGCCTCCTGAAGAAGGAATTGCCCGATCTGATCGTGATCACGGACGTCTGCTTGTGCGAATACATGAGCCACGGCCATTGCGGCATCGTGACCCGGCGAAGCGGTCGAGCGCACATCGCCAACGATGCAACCTTGACGCTGCTGGCCCGCACCGCCGGAAGCCACGCCGAAGCCGGCGCGGACATCGTCGCTCCGAGCGATATGATGGACGGACGCGTCGGCGCAATTCGGACGCACCTGGATCAACTGGGCTTCACCGACACGCCGATTCTATCCTACGCGGCCAAGTTCGCTTCGGCGTTTTATGGCCCTTTTCGGGAGGCAGCCGAGTCGGCTCCGAAGTTTGGGGACCGCCGAAGTTATCAGATGGACGCGGGAAACGCGCGGGAGGCATTGCGGGAGGTGGCCCTGGACATTCAGGAAGGCGCCGACATCGTGATGGTCAAACCGGCGCTCGCTTACCTCGACATTATTCACCGGGTGAAGACCGAATTCGGGTATCCGACCGCGGCTTACGCCGTGAGCGCGGAATATTCGATGGTCAAGGCGGCCGGCCGGAACGGGTGGATCGACGAGCGGGCGGTGTTCCTGGAAAGCTGGCTGGCGATGCGGCGCGCCGGAGCAGACATTGTGATTAGCTACGCGGCGGCGAGTCTCGCGAAGTGGCTGAAGGAAATCCCGAACTGACCGCCTTAGTGGTCCGTTTCGTAAATACGCTCACGTTCGTTGCGCCCAATTTGGCCTGGGGCAAGGCGCGACGAGCGAGCATCCCCCGCCAGTGGGGCTGTGACCGAGGAGCAACGCAGCCCCAGGCAAAATTCGGCGCAACCCGAAGGGCGGCAGTTCTTTTTCGCCAGACTTCGTTGCTTGCTCCTTACAGATCCACTTCGGGATATGCTCGTCGCTCGCGCCTCGTCTGGCCGAAAAATCCCTTGCCGCGAACGTGAGCGTATTTATGAAATGGACCACTTAGGGTCTGCTCAAAAATAACTTCGGGTTTTGCTGGCGGCGCTTCTGACTTCTGGCGAGGCGCAACGAAGGAGCATAGCCCTCGCTCTGTGACTGAGGAGCAACGAAGCCAGAAGTCAAAAGCGTCCCAGCTCGCAGGGGCGGGACGGCGCCTGGCTGGCCGCGGCGTTGCTCGTCGGTCACAAGCCCCATGAAGGGGATGCTCCCTCCTTGCGCCTTGCATCCCGCCAGGTGGCGCTCCCGCCAAAACCCGAAGTTATTTTTGAGCAGACCCTTACCCGCCGATGTTCGTCAGCGCCCAGACGAGCGCGGCGATTATAATCAGCCCCAGCAGCACGCCGACCGCAATGAAGACTTTCGCGGTTTTATTGCTCTTCTTGGCAAACGGGGAGTCCTTCTCGAAGATCGGCTTTTGACCCTCTTCGAGATCAAACTTCACGCCCTGGGGCATGACGCGGGTCTTGTCGAGGGGGATTTTGCCGGAAGGCGGAGGGGTGCCTGCCTCCAGCCGCAATTCCACCTGGCCCAGGCGCAGAATTTGCCCCGGCTTCAGCACCGTTTCTGTGACCTTTTCGCCGCTGATGAAGGTGCCGTTCGTTGAGTTCAAATCCCGGACGACCACGTCGTTCCCCCGGAGCACGATTTCGCAATGATGGCTGGAAACCGAAGGCTCGGCGATTTGGAACGCGTTGTCTTCGAGGCGACCGATGGTGGTTTTCTCGGATTTGAGTTCACAGGTGCGTCCGGTGAGCCCTTCGCTTAGGACAACGAGTTTGGCCATAGGTCGGTCAGGTGCAATGCATTATCTTCTTTCAAAACTTCAAGTCAAAGGTTTTCGCCGACGGCGCAATGCGCGCCGTTCTTGTTGGTTAGACATCGGCTCACAGATTTTGTCATACCCCGCTGACGGAAGGTGTCCGTGGCTTCAACTGAAAAAAGTGGGCCTCCTGACCTCGACTGCCGCCGCAACCGGATCAAAACCCGCGGTTAAACCACCTCTGCGCTTTCGGAAATTCGACGATCGGCGCACACCCCGCGCTTCGCCGCAGCCACAAAGTCGATCAGAACGCGGCTCCATTCGTTTCGGAACTCTGCGGTCACAGCTTCGAGCGCCGCTTTCAAACTCCCTGTCCGCCGAAACAGCACGTGGTAGAGGCGCTTCAATTCCAGGCGTTGTTCGCTTGTGAAACCGGCCCGCCGGAGGCCTACCACGTTAAGCCCGCAAATTGTATTGTCACCGCGAGCCACGGTGTAAGGCGGCAAATCTTTGCTCACCGCCGAACCGCCTTGCATCAAGGCCAGCATCCCCACCCGTACGAACTGGTGGACCAGACAGTTCCCGGAAATGAACGCTCGATCACCCACCTCGACGTGGCCGCCAAGCAAGGCGCCGTTGGCGAAGATCGCGTGATTGCCGATCTTCGCGTTGTGTCCGACGTGGCTGTGGGCCATGAAGAAGTTGTTCGACCCGATAGTGGTGTCCTCCGACCCCGTGTTGGAGCGGTGCACGGTGACGTGTTCGCGAAACACGTTGCCGTAGCCGATGGTCAACTGCGTCGGATCCCCCTTGTATTTCAAATCCTGCGGCGCTTCGCCAATCACGCAGCCGGCGTGGAATCGGTTATCCGCGCCGAGGGTCGTCTGGCCCGTCAAATGCACGTGCGGGCCGATCCAGCATCCGGGGCCGATTCTTACGCCGCCATCAATGACCGTGTACGCTCCGATCGTGACCCTGGCATCGATTTGAGCGTCGGGATGAATGATGGCTGTGGGATGGATCAAGACCCGCCCTACCTCTGGTAAACCGGGCCGCAGAAGATTTCGTTGGGATAAGCGATCTTGTTGATGATCTGCCAGGCGCGGTTCCATTTCATGAGCGAGGCCGAGCCGCCGAACGTTCCCACCACCGCGCCGCCGGAGAGATTGGTGTGAACCCCTGGTCCGTTTACGTTATTTACGTTCCACCACCCTGGCATCCCGGCATGACGCAACGAGATGCCGTTGCCGGCATTGCCCGGCGGCGGGACATTGGAGGCGTCGTTGAAGTTGAATGCCGAAAGTTCGTTCTGCTCCCACATCTGCCAATCGGTGGCCAGGAAATCAGTCACTTTGTAAGTTCTCCCGTCCGGAGCGAGGGAAGGTTTGCCGATGTTGTTGTAGCCGCCGATGGTGCCGTTCCAGCAGTAGGACGTGAGCTTGATCGGGCGTTCCAGCCAGAGTTGCTTGAGCTTGCCGCTGCCGCGGGTGGCCACGTCTTTGGGACACCAGCAAACCGTGTGGCTGCTCAAGTAAGGACCGAGCTGGCTGATCTTGAAGAAAAGCACCTGATTGCTGAACTGCACGGAATTCACGTCTCTCCCTGCGGCAGAAGTCGGGGACGCCGGACCACCGGGGATGCGGTCACTATTCTTGGTCGCGTAAACCCAACTGTCTGGGCCGGTGGCGTCGGATCCCCAGCTCGGATGAGCCATCCGATCCTCGTTGTCCGTGGCATAGAGCTGGCTGGCCAGCAGGACTTGCTTCACGTTGTTCAGGTCGAGAGTCATCTGCGCGCGGTCTTTGGCTCCGCTGAGCGCCGGCAACAGCATCGCCGCGAGGATGGCGATAATGGCGATGACCACCAGCAGTTCGATCAAGGTGAAGGCCAGCCAGGGGAGAATGCGATTGGGGGACTGCACAGGGTAAGACTGGGAATGCTTGACGGTATTCATGGCTCAATCTCCTTCGTTTTTTCGCCGCAGCGATCCGTGTTTGGGACAGCGTGCCGACCGCGTGTCGCGGGGCGAGAGATGATGCGGCTGAGCACAATTTGGGTTTTCACAGCGCGATGGAAGATAGCCTTCCGCTGGGATTGGAACAAGCCAAATAGGGACGCGGCATTAACCCTCAGTTAACCACGGTGGAGCGACGCTCCTGCGGAGCTTTTCTTCGATGGGATTGGCTCGGCAGGAGGCCTCGCCCCACCGTCGTTAACTGAGGGGTCGCTTATGGCGGAGTCCCGAGGTAGGAAAATCATTGCGGCTGAGGAAGCTGGTATTTTGAGCTGGACAACGGTCTGCACTATTTTTATCAAAAGGGCCGATGAAAACAAAACATCGGCCGATTTTAACCGAGGCGCAGCAAGCCCTGCTGGACGGGGTCCAAGTGCGCCTGATCCAGTCCGACGAACGCGAGAAGTTCGATCAGATCCTGACCGAAGGTCATTATCTGCACCGCGCCGAATTTGTCGGCGAACAACTGCGCTACGTCGCGGAATACCAAGGCCAATGGGTGGCGCTGGTGGTCTGGAGCGCGGCGGCTTACAAGCTCAAACTGCGCGAGCAGTGGATTGGCTGGACGGATCGGCAGAAACGCCGCCGTCTGCCTTTAGTGGTCAATCAGAGCCGTTGGTTCATTCCCGAGCCGTTTCATATTCCGAATCTGGCCAGCCGAGTGATGAAGTTGAATCTGGAGCGGCTGAGTTTGGATTGGGAGCGGGCCTATCACCATGGGGTGCTCATTGCCGAAACATTTGTCGATCCGGAGCGTTTCCGTGGCACCACTTACCAAGTCAGTGGCTGGACCCGCCTGGGGGAGACCAAAGGCTTTGGGCGTTCGCGGGCGGATTTTTATGAAGCGCACGACAAACCCAAGCAACTGTGGGTGCGGGAACTTCAACCCGGAGCGCGCACGATTCTACGCGGTCGCAATTTGCCCGCCGCCTGCCAGGCTTGTGAGCAAGACCGCCCGCCTGACTGTGTGCAGTCACCGGAAGAACTGGAGCAGATGGAAATCTTTTTTGGCGATCTTCCCGAGTGGCGCCAGCGCCAGCGGAGCATCGATTTTGCCTTGAGCAGCCTGGTGGCCGTAACGGTCTGCGCGATGTTGTGCAAGGTGTGCCTGGGGCAGCGCGATTTGGCGGCCTTTGCGCGCAACCTGACGCGCGAGCAAATGAAAGCGCTGGGGTTTCCGCGCGATTGGAGCCGCCGGATTCACCGGTATATTTCCCCCAGTGAATCGACTTTTGCGCGGATGCTCCGGCACCTGGATAATCAAGCTTTGCAGCGAGCGCTGTTGCGCTGGCTGGACCCTGTGTTGGGCCAGCGCAATCGGGTCGGTGACCAAGTTTCTGTCGATGGCAAGGAACTGCTCAACAGTCAAGGCCTGAAAGTGGCCAGCGCCTATTCGGTGACGCAGGGACGGTGGCTGGGTTCGGAGGCGGTGGCCCAAGGATCCAACGAAATTCCCGCCGTTCAAGCCGTGCTCCGCCGGGTCGATCTGGAAGGCTCGCTCGTCACGGCCGATGCGCTCAACACCCAAACCCAAACCGCGCGGATCATCGTGCAGGATAAAGGCGGCGATTATCTCTTCACCGTCAAAGGCAACCAACCCGGAGTGGCCGACAACGTGCAACAGCTTTATCGGAGTCTGTCGCGCGCTTTTTCCCCCTCCGGACAAAACTTCGACGGCCCGGACTGTTGAAATCAATCGCGGTCGCCCCGAAGACCGTGGCCTGAGCGCCTTTGAACTCAGCGCGACCCGCATCGGTTTTCCCTTCGCCGAACAAGGCGCCCAGCTCACGCGGTCCATTCAGATCCCGGGCAAACCCGCCAAAGAACCCGAAGTGGAGTACCTCATCACTTCGCGTTCGAGCGCTCAGATGAATGCCTCGCAGATGCTCAGCGGTGATCGCAAGTATTGGGGCATCGAAAATGGACTGCACCAACGGCTGGATGTCATCGCCGGAGAAGACCGCAGTCGTGTGCGCGATAACGCCGCACTTAACTTAGCCGTGATCCGACGGGCCGCTGTCAGTCTGGCCGTGCGCTGGATCCGCCATTGCAAAAACAAGCGCCGGGCGACCATGAGCGGCTTCTACGACGCCATGGCCGCGCAAAACAACAAAAAGGCACTCAAACTCCTAACCGTCTGCAAACCGTCTTGGTTAGAGGGATCATGATGCAGTCATAGGGGCCGGTGCGCACCGAGCGGTCGTACGTCCAGCGTTTGCGGTAGAAATCTTCCCAGTCGCGCGGCTCGTCGAGCACGCGAAACCAGCGTGAGCCGTTACTGCTGCCGTTGCCGGGGTTGCTCATGGAGAGTTCCTTTCCTTTGTCGCAGCCGAAGTGAGCAGGCCTGGACTTTCGTCAGGCAGTACAGCCGTTTGATTCGGAGCCTCGTTACCTCGGCTCCTACAACGTTTGGAGACGCCAAAGCCTTCGAGGAACGCCTCGACGAATGGCCGGAAATCCAGCGCCGTCCCATAGATCGCGACGACCCCTTTGCGTTGGAGATCGTAAACCAGATTCACCACCACGTTCCGGCCAACGGGGTGTGGCCGAACCGAAGGCCGTTCTTCCTCTGCTTCATCCATTGCAGAGATGGCGGCATAGACCAATGCAGACGGGTGAATCTGCCACCACATTCGAAAGATCCATCCACCCCGTTCTGCTTCGGCCTCACCGTAATCCTGGGGTTTCGAGGCACCCGGATCGATCTCCCACTGAAACACGGGAATCTCGCCTTGCCATTTTGTGGCGGACGGATCGCCCCTGGGGCCGGCCAACGGCGATGGCCCATCGTCTTCATAGCCCGCACCCTGTGCGATGTCAGGCCGGAGCGTGGCCTCAAGAAATGGATCCGAATCAAAAAAGCCGTTGGGCAGTCGATCCGCCTGTCCGTCGCCGCTGGTCATCTCCACCCGAACTTCGCGTGGCCTTAACTGCGGCAGTGCCCGAAGCGCGCGTTCTGCGTCCGTCTGAATCTGAATGCTGGTTTCGAGTTTCGCTGAATTCACCTCCAACTCGACGCGCACGGCGTGGTCGTCCACGGTGATTTGCTTGACGGCGCCGAAAGAGACAATATCGCGGGAGTAAGGCGGATACTTAACCTGCCTGAGGTTCTCCCGTATCGTAGCGACGAGGGGGATTGACTGGCGGGGTTTGAGGAAGGCACCGGGAGACTGTTGGCCTTTGTCGTCACGCGATCATGGAACACAGGCTTGGAACCATTAACTTTGATACAAGTCAAAGTAAGCTGATTTTACATAAGCCTCCGAAAAGATTTTGCGCGGATCAGCCCCACCTGTCCTGATTGTGTCCCCTCAGTTAACGACGGTGGAGAGACGCTCCTGCGGAGCCTTTCTTCGATGGCATTGGCTTGGCGGGAGCCTCGCCCCACCCTCAACTGAAGGCATACTCCTGATTGACCTTCACGATTGCCCACGAGTGTATCTTGTAATAGAACACTGGTATGTTACTGCGTGAAACACGCGAACGTCCTGGCCAAATGAAGCAGAATCACTCCCCCAGATGCCTCCTGAGCAGCGCGCTGAGTTTGGCGGGGTTCAGCACCGTCATGGATTTGCCGTTCACGGACAGAATATTCTGGTCGCGAAACTTTGCCAGGGAGCGTGAGAACGTCTCGCTCACCGTGCCGAGTTCGGCGGCCAGCACGCGTTTGGTGCTCTTCAATTGAATGGTGACCGGTTGCTGGCCATCCGGATTGGGACAGCGCTTGACCAGCCAGTTCGCCAGCCGGGTTTCCACGTCCTTCAAGGTCAAGTCCTCGATCTGCGCGACCAGAACGCGCAAGTGCAGGCCCATGGAACTGAGGATGCGCAAGGCGAGTTCGGGTTGCCGCCGGAGCAGCGCCAGGAATCCGGCCTTCTGCACGAGCAACACCTGCGACGATTCCAGCGCGCGCGCGTCCGCGGGATATCCGGACTCGGTCGCGAGCGTCGCTTCGGCGAAGGATTCGCCTTCCCGGAAAACATGGATGACCTGTTCTTTGCCGGTGGCGTTCACGCGATGGACGTTGATCGCGCCTTTTTGAACGACGTAAAAACCGTGCGAAGGCGCGCCTTCGTGAAAAACGTATTCTCCTTTCTCGAACGACTTGACGATGGTGATCGCGATGATGGCGTCGAGGTCATTGGGCGGGAGCCCCGCGAACAATTGGCAGCGCCGCAAGGAGCTTCCCAGCGCGATCTGTCTCAAATCAGCAATTGAATTCAGCATAACCGCAAGTCAGCGTTGCCTGGCGTGAGTCACCATAGCCAGAGGAACCAGTCTCCGTTTTCCGCGGACTCCAACCGGAGATCGAACCCCTGACTGCCGAGTTCGCCTACCAAAGCGCGCGGTTGAGTGGAGGTGATGACAAAAAGCCCCTCGTCCGCGCGCAGCGCGTCGATCTGCTCTCGAATCGCTTCTCCGGCCTCGATCACGGCCACATTCGCACTCCGCAGATCACACCGGCGGAACCGGCGGATGCGCGAAGCATCGTGGGCACGGATCTTCCGGCTCGCGCCGCTTCGCGCGGAATCAGGCCTGAGAACCTTCGCGCTGCCGCGATTGCTCGTCGGGTGCCGGAAACTTTGTGCGCTCATATCAGAGACAAGATGAACGAACCCGGCTGGCGGCACCAACCGCCGCTTGCTCTTGTCGCAACATTTTTTGGCCAACGCTCCAGGCGCCTCGCTGAAGACGTGGGGACAAGTTTCCTGCCTGCCGCTGGAGTTTGGACAAGACACAGGCATTGCTCCATCCCAAAACCCAGAAGACGCTCTTTATTTTCGGTGATGAAGGCGGGTTCCAAATCCTCGAAATTCCGCAGATCACGGGGATGAAGTCGCGCTGAGCGGCTAACGCAAGTACGGAGGCGCGTGATTCCTCGCTGTTTTCAGTGGCCGATGCTTCGAGATGGCGCCCGCCACCGTGCCCGCCGCCCACCCTGGCCCTCTCCCGCAGGAGAGGAAACATCGTCGGCCGCGCAGGAGCAGGTTGGGCCGCGTCGGATTGCGGATGCACGACGATGGGTTCTCCCTTCCCATGAACCTCAAGGTGGGGCGAGCCTGTCCCCAGGGAGCCGATCTGGACGTGTTCAAAGCCCGTCGAGCGGCTCGCCGGGACGGTCTCGCCCTACCTTCGACGGGTTCATGGGCCGTGCGCACGGCTCGGGGGCCGTGGAAGCTTTCCAGAATTCAGAAACAGGCTTGCCTGCGGGGATGTCCTTCCCATCCCATTTTGCCCGCTTGAACCGAGGCCATTTTGACTTATTATCCGAAACACTGTGCCACACCACGCTGCCCAACTGGAAGATTCGATTCTGACGCGGCGAGAGTTCCTGTGCCGTTGCGGCATGGGCTTCGGCGCGGTCGCCCTGACCCAGCTCTTGAGTGAAACCGGCTTTCTGTCGCCGGCCTCTGCGGCCGAGGCCGCCAACCCGCTGGCGCCACGTGCGCCGCAATTCTCTGGCCGCGCCAGACGCGTGGTCCATTTTTTCCTCAACGGCGGGCCATCGCACGTCGATACGTTCGATCCCAAACCGGTGCTGGAGCGATACAGCGGCAAGCCGCTTCCCTTCGAGAATTTGCGGACGGAGCGCAAGACTGGCGCGGCGTTCGCGTCACCGTTCAAGTTTCGCAACTACGGCCAGAGCGGGATCGAGGTGAGCGAGATTTTCCAGCATGTGGGGCAGTGCATCGACGACATTGCGGTCATCCGCTCGATGCAGGCGAACCTTCCCAATCACGAGCCGTCGCTGATGCTCATGAATTGCGGGGACGCGGTCATGAGCCGGCCCAGCGTCGGATCGTGGGTGACATATGGTCTGGGCACGGAGAACCAGAATTTGCCGGGCTTCATCGCGATGTGTCCGGGCGGGTATCCGATCAAAGAAGCGGAGAACTGGCAGTCCGGTTTTCTGCCCGGGGTCTTTCAGGGCACTTTCATCGACACGCAGCACACGAACATCGAGAAGTTGATCGAGTATATCCGGAACAATTACACGTCGCTGGCAGCCCAGCGGCAGCAGCTCGACTTGTTGCGCCGGCTCAACCAGGCGCACCAGGAACGCCGGCAGCAGGACGCGCGGCTCGAAGCGCGGATCCAGTCCTTCGAACTCGCGTACCGGATGCAGATGGATGCGGCGGATGCGTTCGACATCAGCAAGGAACCTCCGCACATCCGCGCGATGTATGGCGAGGGCGTGCACGCCCGGCAAACGCTGATCGCGCGCCGCTTGCTCGAGCGCGGCGTGCGCTTCATCCAGCTCTGGCACGGCGCCGGCCAGCCGTGGGACAATCACGAAGAGATCGAGAGGAACCATCGCCGCATCGCGCGCGAGATCGATCAACCCATCGCCGCGCTCATCCAGGACCTCAAGCAGCGGGGCATGCTGGAGGACACGCTGATCATTTGGGGCGGCGAATTCGGACGCACGCCCACGGTCGAGTTGAATGCCGCCGGGAAGGCTCAGCAGGGGCGCGATCACAATCCGTACGGCTTTTCCATGTGGCTGGCGGGCGGCGGCGTGAAGGGCGGAACCACTTACGGCGCGACGGACGAGTTTGGTTTCAAAGCGGTGGAAAATCCGGTGCACGTTCACGACCTGCACGCGACGATGCTGCATCTGCTCGGATTCGACCATGAAACGTTCACGTATCGCTACGCCGGCCGCGATTTTCGGCTGACGGACGTCAGCGGGCGCGTCGTGAAGGAAATCGTCGCATAACGACGTGCTCGCAGAACAACGACAAAGCTTGTGACGCAGACTGGCAGTCTAGCTCTAGCCGTGTCACCGGTCAGCGTTGCGTGCGGCGGCGTTTTTACGGAGCGCGGCCTTGAGGCCGCTTCAGCGTCGGCATCTCAACACGCCTTGAAACATCCAGTGCATCAGGTTCGGCGCCTCTTGAAGCGGCGTAAACGCCGCGCTCCGTTCCGCTGTGGAATTGGCGTTAACAACGAAACGCCTCCCGCCACGCCCTCCTGCTGATGTTGCCCGCCTTATTCTCCGCCACGATTCTTCTCAGCGCCGCGCTTCTCTTCTCCATCCAACCCATCATCGCGAAGATGCTGCTGCCCCTGCTGGGCGGCACGCCGGCGGTCTGGACGACTTGCATGCTCTTCTTCCAGGGCGCGTTGCTGGCAGGCTATCTCTACGCGCATCTGCTTTCCCGCCGATGGACGATGCGCGGACAATCGGCAGTTCACTTGGGACTGATGCTGCTGGCCGGCCTGGTGTTGCCCTTCGGCGTGAGCGATGACGCCGTTCGATCTTTGGCGCCGGACGCGAATCCGGCGGGCTGGCTTTTGCAAGGCCTGCTCGTGTCGGTGGGATTGCCCTTTTTCGTCATCTCCGCGAGCGCGCCGCTCCTGCAAAAATGGTTTTCCAAAACCGGGCACCCCTCGGCGCACGATCCGTACTTTTTGTATGCGGCGAGCAATCTGGGAAGTCTGGCCGCGCTCCTGAGCTATCCGGTGCTGATCGAACCACATCTCCGCCTCGTCACGCAAAGCCAGGCTTGGACCGCGGGCTACGCAACGCTCGGAGCGCTCTTCCTGCTCTGTGCCGTGGCCCAAGCACGATCCAGCGCTGAAGCTGGAATCAGCCCGCCTTCCCCGGAACCTGACGGTAGGGCGAGCCTGTCCTCAGCGAGCCGAGTCGGTCGTGTTCCACTCACGTCGAGCGGCTCGCCGGGACGGACTCGCCCTACCGGGTTTATGGGCCGTGAGCATGGCTCTGAAACCGAGAAAGCTCTTCAGGAACCCACCCCTTCGCCCCTCCCAGGAGGGGAACCCCGAACTATTGCGGAATGCGGAGTGCGGAGTGCGGAGTTTCCATTCCGCAATCCGCATTCCGAATTCCTCACTCCTGCGGGAGGGGCAGGCGGCGCGTTCAGCCGTCCATCTCCCAGGCAACGCTTCTTCTGGGTTGCGCTGGCGTTCGTGCCTTCGAGCTTGATGCTGGGCGTGACAACTTATCTGACGACCGATATCGCCAGCATTCCGCTGCTCTGGATTCTCCCGCTTTCCCTGTATCTGCTGACGTTCGTTCTCGCGTTCGCCCGGCGATCCGTTGTCCCGCGTGGCTTCCTGCACCGCACGACGCCGTTCGCCGCGGTAGGTTTGATCTATCTTGTGCTTTCGGAAGCGACCGAACCCGTGGCGTTGCTCATCGGAATTCATTTGCTGTTTTTCTTTGTCGCGGCGCTGGCTTGCCACGCGAGACTGGCGGATGAAAGACCGCCCGCAACCCATCTTACCGAATACTATTTTTGGCTTTCGCTCGGCGGCGTTCTCGGTGGTTTGTTCAACGCCATCGTCGCCCCGAATATTTTCCGGCAAGTGATCGAATATCCGATTGCCATAGTCCTGGCGTGTTTGCTGAGACGAGATAAGGCCCGGGAAGGGATCCCAGCTTCCTATCAACCTCAAGGTAGGGCGAGCTTGTCCCCAGCGAGCCGCATCGGACTTCCTGGCTCGTGGATCGGCTCGCCGAGACGGACTTGCCCTACCGAGGGAGGGTTCACCGATTGGCTGGACCTGGCGCTTCCGGCGGCCCTGGGATTGCTCACGCTCTTGCTCGTGGCCTGGATTCCGACGTTCAAGGACTTGCCCGTGCAATTGCGGCTGGTCCTGATTTTCGGCCCGCCGCTCGTGCTGGCGGCTACCCTGGCGGACCGTCCCCTTCGTTTCGGGTTTGGGCTTGCGGCGATCCTGCTCGCCAGTTCGCTCTATTCCGGCGGGCACGGACGAGCCTTGCACGTCGAACGCAACTTTTTTGGCGTCCTGCGCGTGACGCTTGATCCGGACGGTTCGTTTCGCCGCCTGGTGCACGGCAACACCGTCCACGGACGGCAGTTCATCGATCCGGCGCGCCGCTCGGAGCCGTTGTCGTATTACCACCGGTCCGGGCCCTTGGGACAGATTTTCAGAATCTTCGAAAGCAAGACTGCGAACACGAACGTGGCGGTGGTGGGTCTCGGCGCCGGTTCCATGGCATCCTACGCGCGTCCCCACCAACGCTGGACTTACTTCGAGATCAATCCGGGCGTGATCCGCGTCGCGCAGAACACGAACTACTTCACCTTCTTATCCGAAAGCCACCCCGCGGCGGCGCGCATGATCGTGGGCGACGCGCGTCTCCGGCTCCGCGAGGCGCCAGAGAAACACTTTGATCTGATCCTCATCGATGCGTTCAGTTCCGACGCCATCCCGGCGCATCTGATCACGCGCGAGGCGCTGGAACTTTACCTTTCCAAGCTGGCAGAAGGAGGGTTCCTCGTCTTCCACATTTCCAATCGCTGTCTGGACCTCGAACCGGTCCTGGGAGACCTGGCCGGGAGCCAACATCTGGTTTGTTACGCCCACGACGAAGCGGATCCCTCGGACTGGGAATTGGCCGGTGGCAAAGACCAATCGCACTGGGCGGTGATTGCGCGCCGCGTGGAAGATCTGGGGCGATTCACGAAAGACGGCCGCTGGCAACCGGTCAACTCCCGGCGCAAACCCCAGGTCTGGACGGATGATTTCTCGAATATCTGGAGCGTCTTTAAGTGGCGTTGAACTTGTATCCCTCAGTATGATGGGGCGAGACTCCTGGTGAGCCTCTTCGATGGCGATCGGCTCGTCATTGAGGATCCATTGTCCGTGGATGGGTTTCTCGCCGGCGTGGTGCAGGATGTGCACCTTCCAAAAGCTCAACAGGATTTCGCGCTCCGCTTCTTTCATACGCCGAGAGCAATACCATGCCGGGTTTCGATTGTCCGCCTCTTTGAATCCACAATCAAAACCCGTTCTCAGCAAACGACGCTGGAGCGAGGCTCTCGACGAGCCATGCGTCGATCGCGATTGGCCTGTCCGACTCGGCTCGCTGGGGACAGTCTCGCCCTATCCGGTTCATGGAAGAGGCAATTGATGTTTTGATTTGCCGCGGCGTGGCGTGGGGGCAGAGTGGTGTTCATTCACGAGCTTTCTGAGCGACGACTGCCGGGACGTTTTTTGCCATAGCGAAGTCATGAAGGCATGATTCGACTCTTCAGCGGCATTTTCAAGCCCGGATGCTGCGCTGTGCAATCGGTTTCACATTTGACCCTCGATTCAACTCATCAGCGGTTGAAACCGGAGAGCGCTTCGACCAGGCCTTCGATGGTGTGACTTCTGGCTTCCAGCGTCGGAGCCAGCTCCAGTCCTTTGATCGCTTTGCTGGTTTCCGGGCCGATGGAGGCGAGCTTCAGCCGCGGATATTTCCCGACGAGCTTCGGCAGATCGAACCGCGCATGGAAATGTTCCACCGTCGAACTGCTCGTGAACGTGATCCAATCCGCGCCGCTCTCCAGCAGTTTCGCCGCCGCGCCGTTCAGGTCCTCGGTCTCCGGCACGGTTTGGTAGCACGCGATGTCATCGACGATCGCGCCCAGTTTTTCCAGCGCTTTGGGCAATTCCCGATTCGCCACCTCGGCGCGCATCAGCAGGATGCGGAGATTCTCGATAGTTCGATAATTCTCGAAGGCCTCGGCGATCTTGCCGGCGACGTACTCGTCCGGCATCAGATCAACCTTCAAGTGCAATTCCTTGAGTTTCTCCGCCGTGGCCGGTCCGACGGCGGCGATGCGCACGCCGCCAATGTCGCGCATGTCATCGAACGCCTTGAAAAAATAATCAAAGAACGTTGTCACGCCGTTCGGGCTCGTGAAGACCACCCAGTCGTATTCGTGCAAGCCGAGCAACGCGTCTTTCAAATCCATCTTGTTCTTGGGCGGAACGATCTTGATGGTCGGGATCTCCAGGACTTCGGCGCCCAGATCCCACAGCCGTCGCGAGAGCTGGCTGGTTTGTTCGCGCGTGCGCGTGACCACAATCCTCCGGCCATAAAGCGGACGCCGCTCGAACCAATTCAATTTGCCGCGCAATTTCACTACGTCGCCAATCACCGTGACCGACGGCGCGGCGAATTGATTTTGGTCAGCCACATCTCCGATCGTCTTCAGCGTGCCCTCGATGGATTGCTGGCGGCCGGTCGTGCCCCAGCGCACCATCGCCACCGGAGTTTGTTCCGCCATGCCGTGCGACACCAGGGTCCGGGCGATTTCCCGAATCCGCGCCGTGCCCATTAGAATGACTTTGGTGCCCGGAATTTTCGCCAGTTGCGCCCAGTCGATGGTGCTCTTTTCTTTGGAGGGATCTTCATGGCCGGTGATGACGGTGAAGCTGGAACAATGCGCGCGATGGGTCAGGGGAATTCCCGCGTAATTCGGCGCCGCCACTACGGAGGAAATGCCCGGAACGACCTCGAAGGGAATTCCGGCCGCCACGAGTTCTTCGGCCTCTTCGCCTCCGCGCCCGAACGTGTAAGGATCGCCGCCTTTGAGCCGGACGACGCATTTGCCTTCCCGGGCTTTGGCAACGAGGAATTGATTCAAATCCGGCTGCGGGATGGCGTGGTCTTTGGAGCGTTTGCCGCCGTAGATGATCTCGGCGGCTTTTGGCGCCAGCCGCAGCAGCTCTGAATTCACCAGCGCGTCATAGATTACGACGTCCGCGCGGCCGAGCAACTCCGCGCCGCGCAGCGTCATCAACCCGGCGTCGCCCGGGCCGGCGCCGACGAGATAAACGGTCCCTTTCGGTTTCATGAGCCAACCATATTCGCTGGCGTCCTCCACGGCAATCGTGTCCGCAAAAGGTGCAAAAGGTGAAAAGCCAGGCGGCGGACGCACGACGAATCGATTGCGAATCAGCCGGAGTCAGTGCGCCACAAAGCCGTGACTATGCAATTCGGCGCCGCGTTCCCCCTCACCCCGGCCCTCTCCCTCAGGCCGTCAGGGATAGGGAGTAGTCTTCCCCAGCGCGGGAATGGTCACTGGATTGTGAGTTAGAACGACGCGTGCAAATGTTCTCCCTCTCCCCAGGGGAGAGGGCCGGGGTGAGGGGAACAGAGGCGTCGGACTGAACGGACCCTAAGTGGTCCGTTTCGTAAATACGCTCACGTTCGTTGCGCCCAATTTGGCCTGGGGCAAGGCGCGACGAGCGAGCATCCCCCGCCAGTGGGGCTGTGACCGAGGAGCAACGCAGCCCCAGGCAAAATTCGGCGCAACCCGAAGGGCGGCAGTTCTTTTTCGCCAGACTTCGTTGCTTGCTCCTTACAGATCCACTTCGGGATATGCTCGTCGCTCGCGCCTCGTCTGGCCGAAAAATCCCTTGCCGCGAACGTGAGCGTATTTATTAAATGGACCACTAAGCCTTCAACTCCGCAGCCAGGCGCGCGCCGAGCGCGTCCGATTCGGCAGAAACCCCAGTGACCTCGCCTCTCCGGATCGTCCCGTTTTGAAATGAAACCCCGCGCAAGCGCAATCGATCTCCCGTCATCTCCGCGAGCGCGGCAATCGGGCTCAAGCAGCCTCCCCCCATTCCGCGCAGGAAGGCGCGCTCGGCCAGGACGCAAGCGTGCGTCTCGGCATCGTCCAATCGCCGGCAAATGGCGGCGATTCGCTCGTCCCCATTTCGCGCTTCAATTCCGATGGCTCCTTGCCCCACGCACGGCAACATTTCTTCCACCGGCAGATGGCTCGCGAGCAATCCCTCCGGCACCTCGGTGGTCGCGGAAGCGTCCTTGCCGCGCGTGAGTTTGCCTTCGGCTGAAATGCGGATCTGCAAACGATTGAGTCCCGCCGCGGCGAGCACGAGACCATCAAACTCCCCGCGTTCGGCCAGCTTCCGCAACCGCGTGCCGACGTTGCCTCGCACCGGGATCAACTTCAGATCGGGCCGCACTGCCAGCAGTTGCGCCTGGCGACGCGTGCTGCTGGTCGCGATGGTGGCGCCGTCCGGAAAATCCCGGATCGCGGTGTGCGGTTCGAGACCCGTGCGGAGTGCGGAGTGCGGAGTGCGGAGTGCGGTCTCAGCGTCGCGATAGATAAGCACGTCGCGGACGTCTTCGCGTTTCGTCACCGCCGCCAGCGTCAGGCCGTCGGGCAATTCGGTGGGCAAATCCTTCAGACTGTGCACGGCGAAGTCCGCCTCACCGTTCAGCAACGCGACCTCCAGTTCCTTGGTGAAAAGTCCTTTGACCAGCGGCTGGACCGACGCGCTCGCCGGCACGGACTGGAGCTTGTCGCCCGTGGTTTTGATGATCTTGATCTCAAACCGCAAATCCGGGAAGGCCGAGCGGCAGACGTCCGCGATGCCATTCGTTTGCGCGAGCGCCAGGGCGCTGCCGCGTGTGGCGATGACAATGGTTTTATCGTGAGACATGATAGGACGGTTCCGGCAACTCACAGGTCGCTGGATTTGAAGTCGGCCCGTTCCCCCTCACCCTCACCCTCTCCCCAGGGGAGAGGGAACCCTTAATTCCGCGACAGGAGTATGGGAGATCGCGCCCGGCTGTCCCCGTGCGGACGTTGGTGCTCCCTCTCCCCAAGGGAGAGGGCTGGGGTGAGGGGGAAGGCGGCCGCGATTGAACGTAGCGCTCCCGAATCGGATGCGGTGTCCCCTCACCCCGCGAATGACCAGGCAGTCCTTTGGAGTTCATCGACTCAAGCCCCGCGCCTTTTCGCGGATGATGGCTTCGCAGCGTGCGATTTCCTGCTGCCGCTGCTTGAGAGAATCGTCCGCGATCGCTTGCAGGTCGTCGATGTTGTAGAGATAAACGTTTTCGAGAACGTTCACTTCCGGCTCGATATCGCGCGGCACGGCGATGTCGATCAGGAGCAAAGGCCGGTTCCGGCGCCGTTTCATCAACGGCACGAGCTTGGCGCGGTCGAGAATGTAATGGGGCGCCGAAGTGCTGCTGATCGCAATGTCGATTTGCTCGAATTCCCTTTCCCAATCATCGAACTTCACGGCGCGCCCGCCCAGTTGCTGCGCGAGTTCGGCGGCGCGGTCGTAGGAGCGGTTCGAGACCAGGATGCTCTGCGCGCCTCGGCTGAGCAAGGCGCGCGCGGTTTTCTCACTCGTGTCGCCGGCGCCGATCACCATCACATGGCGATTCGAAAGCGTGTCAAAAATCTTTTCCGCCAGCTCGACGGCCACGGAACCGACCGACGCGCTGCCGCGTTGAATGTTGGTTTCGGTGCGGATTTGTTTGGCGACGTTGAACGCTTTCTGGAACGCCTTGTTCAAGTGGCTTCCGGTGTGGTGGTGCTGGAGCGCGAGATCGTAGGCCTTCTTGAGTTGGCCGAGAACTTCCGTTTCTCCAAGGACCATCGAATCGAGCCCGCAGGCCACCTTGAACAGATGCTCCAGGCTTTGGGGTTCGGCGAGCGCGTAAATCCGGCCGTCGAGCGATTCCGGGCCCCTGCGGCAATCCAGGAGGAACGCCTCGATTGCGCGAAGGCCCGCCTGGCTTTCGCGAGCCGTGTAGGCGTAGAGTTCGACGCGATTGCAGGTGGAGACGATGACCCCTTCCTCGGCCACGCCGTTGGCGCGCAGTTTCTCCAATGCCGGGGAAATCTCCGCCTCGGCAAAAGCAAACCGTTCCCGCACCGTGACCGGCGAGGAATGATGGCTGAGACCGACGACGAGGACAGGCATGGGCGGGAATCTAGGATTTATGATTTACGATTGATGATTTGGGATTGGGGATTGGCGGTGGGCAGTTGGCTATCGGCGATTGGAACAGCCAATAGCCAATAGCCAATTGCCCATGGGCCGATTGCCAATCGCCGATCGAAGGACGGTTGCATCCGTGCCCTATTGTTGATGAATGTTCGACAACAGATTCGTCCCCCAGAAGGTCAAGAGCACAAAAGCAAACGTGCCCACGGCGCCCCATACAAACCGCCGCCCCGTCTGCGCGAATCGCCACCGCATGATCAGCAGCGCCAGATAAAACGCCCAGACGACTATCGACCACAGCACCTTCACGTCGCCCTTGTAGAACACTCCCGAGGTTTGCCGCAAATTATGGGCGCCGATCGCCAACCCGATTGTCAGCAACGCGAACCCCGCCAGCAGCAGCCGGCCAATGATCGTCTCCAACCGCTGAATTGGCGGGATCAGGGAAAAGACAGCGCGGAGCTTGTGAAATTTGAGATCGTGTTCCTGCGTCAAGTACATGAGGCCGGCGACAAAGCTCAAACCGAACGCTCCGTAGGCGAGCAGGATCGAAGCGGCATGAAAGCTGGTCCAACCGCCGCTGAATTCGGGTTTGCCGCTATACGGCGGATCGAGAGGCGGCATCAACGCAAAGACGCCGATGCCGAACAAGACCGGCGCCGCGAACGCGCCGAGAAACTGCACGCGCGGCCACGCCTCCAGCACCAGATACGACGCCACGATAGTCCACCCGACGAACATCATCGCTTCGTAAAGATTATTCACCGGACAGCGCGAAAGGGAAAACCCCCGCCCCACCATGGCCAGCGTGTGGAGGCCGAAGGCCAGCAGGAGCAAGAGATAGATGAGGCGATTGTGTTGCCGGAAACCCTTTCGCCAGAGAAAAACGGAAAACACCGTGCTGGCGCCGTAAAAGATTACGGCCGCCAGAAAAACATCGCGGTCATTGAATCCAAACACCCGGCAAGGTTAATCCGGTCCTCATGCCCCGCAAGCGTCAAAACATGGATGCACAAGCTTGCCACGCTTGCGAGCTCGGCACTCTTCTGACAGGATAAGCTCGCATGGCAGAAGTTATTGAACTGACCGAACGGGATCCTTTGGTGGTCCACACCGCGCCCGTGGTCAAAATGGATGACGAGCAGTTTTTCCGATTTTGTCGGCTCAATCCAGATTTGCGCATCGAGCGCACGGCCCAAGGAGACCTGATTATTATGCCACCAGCAGGAGCAAGCAGCGGACGAGGGAATGCGAAGCTCACGTTCTTGTTTGAGGCGTGGGCATCGCGCGACGGCACCGGGCAAATCTTTGATTCCTCCACCGGATTCAATTTGCCCAACGGCGCGACCCGCTCGCCCGATGTCTCCTGGGTCCGCAATGAATGCCTCGACGATCTCGACGACGAAGAGTGGGAAAAGTTCCTTCCGCTGTGCCCAGATTTTGTGCTCGAGCTGCGTTCGCCTTCCGACTCGCTCCGCGCCGTCAAGCAGAAGATGGAGGATTACATGCAGAACGGAGCGCGCCTGGGGTGGCTGCTGGACGCGCCACGAAAACAGGTCCACGTCTATCGGCCGAATCAGCCGCCGCAGGTGCTGGAGGATCCGGCGAAGCTTTCAGGTGGCTCCGTGCTCAAAGGCTTTGTCTTGGTGCTGGACCAGGTCTGGGGAGCCATGGAACGAAAGCGGCAAAAAAGCGATTGAGCGCCTCCTTGGAGCTGGAATGGGCGCAAACATCAACCATTGCCGAATCACTCCCGGATCGCGCGCGCGGGCGGCGCGCTGTTCTTCCAACGATTTCTGTAATCGCGGTGAAGTTGCGTCCATCGCTCCTGTGCTCGCTTTTCTTCCTCTTCCCACGTGACCATTTGCTCCGCGGAGCCGGGTTGCCATTGCGTGACGATGCCATCGGCGCGCGCGACGACAATTTTGTCGTCCTGAGAAAGGACTGCCGAGGTCACAGGCGCGACCGTGGTGTTCAACGTCAGCAGCATGCTCCCGTTCTTCGAATCCCAAAGCCGGGCTGTCCGGTCGAAGCTTCCGGTCAGAATGCGCGCGCCATCCCGTGAAAATGACGCGGACATACTGATCAGACCGTGGGACTGACGACAGATCGACCGGAGAACCGTAGCGCAGATTTTCAATCTGCTGTATCGCCGATTTCCAATCGGCAGGGCGCCGGCAAGTCCCAGCGTGCTCGGACTGGGAGACGCCCCGCAGAATACAATTCTGCGATACGGCAGAGTGCAACTCTGCGCTACGAGCTTTGTCGTCGTCCGGGCTGGCCAGAGGCCTGAATCACCAACTCTCCACCACTCCAAGCCTCCATGACTCCACCAATCTACTTCACGGCTCACGCGGCTTGACCCCCGCTTCCGAGACTTCAATCGCCCGGACGCCTGCGGGCCAGGGCCACTCTTGAATCTTCCCTCCCGGCCACCGCACTTGAATCGTTGTTGGTTCCGCCGGTTTCGCCATCGTGAGGGTCGCGGAATCCTGCGACCAGTAACCGCTGCCAGCGTGAATTTCTTTGGCCGGACCAAAGCGATCCCCGAACTTGAGCCGCGCAACCGCTCCGACGGCCGTCCGGTTTCCTTTCCCTCCGCGCAAGCTGACTCGCACACCGGTTGCCCCGCTCACGTTGCGAAAAAGCCTCGTCTGGCCGCGGTGCTGAGTGATGGTGAGATCCGGGCGGCCATCGCGATCGAAATCCGCCACCGCGCTTCCGCGTTGTTCGCCGTAGATCGCGATGCCCGCTTCACGCGGCCCGAGAGCGCGAAATCCGCCACGCCCATCGCCGAGCAACAACAAGCCGGCGCCCGCGTCTTGCCGAGACGTCTCGGCATCGACGCCAAAAAAATTCTGCGCGAGAAATACATCTTCGTTCCCATCGCCATTGAAATCCGCGACGCTGATTCCGAAGGCCGGAGCGAACTGCGTTTCGATCGGCAGCGGGCGGGCTTCAAAACGATCGCCGCGGTTCAGGAAGATCATCGAATCGAAAAAGGCCGCCTGAAGGTCACGCGCCGCCGCGACCTTGTCTCCGAGCATTTCTAGCACGCCGCTCCGCCCGTACGCCCGATGATTTGGAGCGCGTTCCCCCACCGGCGGCATGACCGCCGCCACGGCCCGCCGTTCCCGCCAGGGCGTGATTTTCCCCAGCTCCGGGTCGAGTGACGCCAGCAAAGTGTGCATGGCGCCGTCGCCGGCAAGGTTGCCGTAATAGAGGCGAACCGGAACGCCGATGCCTGCCGATTGATCGGTTCGCCAATTGCGGCCCCAATTGGACGCCACAAGATCAAGTCTTCCATCGCCATCGAAATCGCCGGCGGCAACTGCGTTCCACCAGCCGGTCAAAGTGTTTAGGGTTGGGAGTTGAGAGTTGAGAGAGGTTGAATCGAGCCAGCGAAGGCTTGGATTCCACTTCACGAAACGACCCCCGTCATTGCGAAACAAGTGAATCGGCCCCCATTCGCACGCGAGCGCGAGATCCGGATCGCCGTCGGCATCGAGGTCCGTGAAGACTGCGCCGCTGACCAGGCCCAGCGCGGGGAAGCTTTGCATGAGGCTGAATGTCTCGCCTTCGTTGCGGAGCAAATGCGATGTCGCCGCTTCCGGATAACGGCCGGGCACAGAGCGGCCGCCGACGAACAAATCCAGGTCGCCGTCTCCATCGATATCCGCCAACGCCAGCGGTCCCGTCGCCGAGCGCGAGGCTGTGAAGTTCGGCAAACGAGGAACCGATTTTGCGGTGTGCAGAGCGAAAAAGCGGAAGGGCGGCGCGTTCGTGTCGGCGTCCTCCCAGTTGGATTCGCCGGCCAGCACGCGCGCTTTGCCGTCATCATCGATCCACGCCAGGATGCCCGTTTGATCGCGCGGATTGGAGTCGGGCACGGGCGCGTGGGTCCATTCCGCCAGCCCGCCCTCGCCGTTGTTGCGGTACACCACGAGACGACCCTTGGCGCCGCCGCCGATCAGCAAATCGTCGTCGCCGTCGCCATCGACATCAGCCCAGCAGACACTCGGGCCGAGCGTGCTGAGTTTGCGCGGGAGCAGCGGTTGGCGCGCGAAATCGTCGAACGGTTCGTCAATATGCCGGTGGTTGAGGAGGTGAGTGACGTCTTGGAAGAGCGTGGGAGCATGAGGGATGAGGGGTGCGGGAGCGAGCGAAGACGCTGCAACGCTCTCACGGTTCAACGCTTCGACGCGCCTGGTCGCGCCGGCTTCGTCGATTTCATACACGCAATTCGCCGTGGCGTTCGTCATGACGCTCTGCCGTCCGCTGCGCCAGCTTACCGCAATGGTCAGGCGGTTGGTGGCCTGGCCGGCGGCGAATGTTCTCACCGCGTCATCGCTGGAGAGATACCGCCCCCCGCTGACGATCTCTTGCGTTTGCGCCGGCAGTCCAGCCGCGAAGACGCTCACCTTGGCGCCGATGCCAGCCGTGTTGGGCGCATTCCCGCGCAACCGGACGAGCACACGCGGCGCGGAGGAATTGTTGCGGTAGAGGCGAGCCGGCTCGTTCATGCAGTTCATGATCACATCCAGATCGCCGTCATTGTCCAAATCGCCCAGGGCCATGCCGTGCGCTACGCCGGTCGCATTGAAACCCCAGGCTGCGCTGGAATCGACAAACGTCAGATCGCGCCGGTTGCGCAAGGCCAGGCTCGGCGTCGCGCGCTTCGGGAATTTTCCCAGACTCTTGAGCCGCAATTCAGCGGTCTTCCAGCCGCCAGCTCTGCCGATCTCGCTGAGCACATCGGCATCCTGAACATCGCGGTTGTTGCCGGTGGCCAGCAGCAAATCTTCCCAGCCGTCCAGATCCACATCGAGGAATGCCGCGCTTGTCGTCCAGTCCGTCGCGGCCACTCCCGCGAGCTGCGCAATCTCGGCGAACGTGCCGTCATCGCGAGCGACGTGCAGCGTGTTGCGCGGAACCTCGGGCCGGAAATCGGCGTCCTCAACGGGCCACAGCACCGTGCCCTTGAGCATGTCCGGCCGTTGCCAGGCGCGCGACTCGCGGCGCGGGCTGAGCATCTCTGCGACGAACAGGTCATCCCGCCCGTCTCGATTGATGTCCGCAACATCGACGGCCATGGACGAAAGGCTGACGCAGCGGAACGTCGAGCGCGGCGCTGCCCGAAACCGCCGGCCTTCCTGGTTCAACCAGATTCGGTCCGGCCAAAACACGAAATCGTTGCAAACATAAAGGTCCGGCAAACCGTCTCCGTTGAAATCGCGAAACAGCACCGCGAGGCCCCAGTCCGTGGTGGGACCGGGCAGCGCGCGGTCCTCTTCGTCCAGGAACACCCCGACGTCCCAGCGCGCCGGCGAGAACCGGCCTTTGCCCCGGTTGATGTAAAGAAAATCGGGCTCACCCTTCTCAACAACCTCCAGGCCGCCTGACGGAGTTGTGATCCCGACGAACCGATCCCGAGGTTCGACGACGACACTTCCGTCGGGCTGCGTTTGAGGTTGGATGCGCACGCTCCCCAGGTTGTCATGGAACGTGTCAGTCCGGTAATTCGTGACGTAGAGATCGAGGTCGCCATCACCATCCACGTCCGCCAGCGCCATCGACGTGGCCCCGAATTTCCGCTCCAGCCAGCCTTCGGTCATTTCTGTGAACCGGGCTTTTCCATCGTTGAGGAAAGCGCGCGTCCCGCCGCCCAGGCTGTTCACCAGCAAATCGAGGTCGCGATCGCCATCGATGTCCGCCAACGCGCAGCCGGTGGACAACTGGTTCGGGCAAGCCACGCCGGCCCTGGCCGTGATGTCCTCGAATTTCCAATCGCCGAGGTTGCGATAGAGCGCATTGTCGTCTTCAAGGCGGCAAAAATAGATGTCCACTCGGCCGTCGCCATCGACGTCGCCCAGCGCAACGCCGGAGCCAATTTCCAGGAGACGGTTGCTGGCGACGGCGACATTGGATAACCGGTTGCTGAAGGTGAATCCGCAGTCGCTCGGTTTGAGCAGTGTGAATCCAGTCCGGCCATTTGAAGGCACGGGAAGCGGAGCGAAACGAAAACCCGCGCCGTGTTGCCAAAGCGATTCAGATTGCCTTCCAGTGGCCAACATCCTGGGCGCCTGGAAAGCCGCGCTGGCCAAGCGGCCATACACACGACCCTGGAACCCACCCTTTGCCCTTCCCATGAACCGTTCCTCCGGACCGTGGCCTTTAGGTCGCTTCAACGCTGGACTCCGGAGAGCGCGCGGAAGCAGCCTGAAGGCTGCGGTCCGCACGGTTTTCGGTTCAAGGGCCATGTGCATGGCCCTGAGGCCAAGGAGGCTTCCCGTGAGGGGAACCCTGTTCGTCGCGTCAGAAACAAGTTTCCCTCCCGCGAGGGGCGAAGGGGTGGGTCCGACTCGGCTCGATGGGGACAGGCTCGCCCGACCGTCATGTTCGTGGGAAGAAGGAACATGAATATCGACCGCACCGCGGACAAGAGCCAGCGTCAACAGGGTGAAGCTGCCGAGGAGCAAAGTGTGCGGCATGGCGGTCACGGGACGCGCGGACGCTAACAAGGCTTCGCCGCCGCCGCGACGCTTTTCGGAAGCCGACGGATTAGGCCGATTGAAACCTGGATGCGGCGAATGATTCGGCTCGCTGGAACAGGCTCACCTCCTCCGCAGTTAATCAAGGTGGGGGGGAGGCTCCGCCGAGCCAATGCCATCGTGGAGAGCTTCCTTGGCCACCGCGCCATGCACACGGCCCATGAACCGAGGCCGTCGGTTCGATATTTCGCGTTCAGTGTTGGATGTTCGATGTATCTCCACCAGCAACGTCGAACGTCGAACACTGAACTTTGAACATTGAACCTCGAACGGTTCAGGGAAGGCCAGTCAGGATTACCTGCCCGAGCGTTTCACCCCGAAGGCCTGCCGGATTTGCGCTTCGACTTGCGCAGGATCGTTTCCGGCCGCGCGAGAAGCCGCGGCAGCGCCGCTCATGTACGCGGTCGAAGTGGACGTGCCGCTGACGAAGAACGATTGGCCGTTGTAATTCACAATGCTGACCCCCGGCGCGACGACGTCCACAAAGCTGCCTCGATTCGCGAAGGGAGCGATGTTCCCGCGCTTGTCTCCGGAGGTGACCGCGACGACCTCCGGATACGCGGCCGGGTAGGTGGGCACGGTGGTTGGCTCATTGCCGGCGGCGCCGAAAAAGAGAACGCCGGAGTTGTGGGATTGCCGGATGAGGTTCGCCAGAAGTCCGCTTTCGCCGTCGCCGCCCATGCTCAGATTGATGATCGTGGCCCCCGCGTTCACGGCCGCATAAACGCCTCTGGCTACATCGAACGTCGTCGTGTCCGCGCGCGGACCATAGACGTCCACCGGCAGGATGCGCACGGCGGAGCCACCGGATTCGTCGGAGGTCGCGGCCAGGCCACGCAGAATGGTTTCCGCCATTGAAGTGCCGTGGCTGGGCAATTCGCCCGAAGGCCCAGGCGGGCCGGACACCTGGATCGCCGGGAGCAGGAATTCGTTCATGCCATCACTCAGGGGTTGCACAGCCATGTCGATCAGCCCGATCACGACCTTGCCGGTGTCCGTGCTGACCTTGGGCTTGAGAGGGAAAGGAGGCGTGGAACTCATTTGCAGCGGCTGCGTTTGAGTCGGACGGTCGATGAGGTAATTGGAGTCAACCCGGGCGAGCGATGGGTTGGTGGCGAGAAGTTGGCGCGCGGCGTCCGCTGAGGCGGCATCTTTGAACTGCAAACGGTAAGCATGGAGGTCCTCCAGATTTCCAACGACCTTGGCGCCCAGCCGGCGGGCCAGTTCGTCGATCGTGACTTTGGAACCGGGTTTTAAGGCCACGATCAGCTCGTTGGGGATGACGCGGCTGCGCTTCGGTTCGGGGGCCGGAGTGATGAGTTGGGTGGCTTCTTGCAAGGAGGTCCGGTAAATGAAGAGTCTCGAAGGAGCATTCGTTTGCGGGAGCAAAGCGAAATTCAAATCCCCCAGAAGCCGCCGCAACGCCTCGCCGGGCGCCAGGTTCCGGAACTTCACCGAAATCCTGCGCGTCGTGTCCGGCTCGACATAGATTTGCCAGCCGGTGGCCTGCGCCACTTTGGCCAGAACGCTCTTCAGTTCCGCATCATCGAAATTGGCATCAACCTGATTTTCGGCGGGGTGCCAGCGGAGGGGTTCGGCGGAGTGGGCGAGTGGCCCCAGCCATACGCTCAGCGCAAGCGCCAGCCAGGAGACTTTGTAACGCCTCAGTAAACGACGGTGGAGCGAGGCTCCTGTCGAGATGCGCGTCGATGGCCACTGGTTCGCGAGGACGCTCGCCCCACGTTGATTGAGGGAATACGAGACGTTGATGAGAGCGCGAAGTCGCTGCCCGGAATTCATGTTAAATACACTATCGTTAAACGTGGCGGAGATCAAAACGTTGCGGACAAAATGGGAAAGGACTTTCAGCTTGCGATTGGGGGTGACGGTTTGTTACAAGATGCGCCAGAAAAATCTATGGCAGCAATCGGCCGATTTCAGAAGGGTGACGAAATCTTTTTCGCGAAAGTCGTGGACGGCGAGTTATTTCGCCTGCAAGGGGACGTTTTTGGATCTCCGTCCTACGAGAAGAAACCTGTTTCGCTCAAAGGAGTTAAGACATTGACCCCGGTGGCCCCATCGAAGGTCATCGCCGTGGGACTCAACTATGCCGATCATGCCCGCGAATCCGGCAAGCCGGTTCCTAAAGAGCCGCTTTTCTGGTTGAAGGCCCCGACTTCGCTCATCCCGGACGGCGGGAAGATCGAGATCCCGTTTGCGGCGCATCGCACGGACTTTGAAGCGGAACTGGCGATTGTGATTGGCCGCCGGATGCGGAACGTCACGCCCGCGGCGGCGGCGCGCTACATTTTTGGTTACACCGCAGCCCAGGACGTCAGCGACCGGACGATTCAAAACTCTGAAAGCCAGTGGGCGCGCTGCAAATCGTTTGACACATTCACGCCACTGGGCCCTTACGTGGAAACCAAGATCGACCCGCACGATCTGACGATACAGCTTTTCCAGAATGGCCAACTGCGGCAGAACTCGAACACGAGCCAGCTCATTTTCAATTGCTATCAACTCGTCAGCTTCATCTCCGTCAACATGACCCTCCTTCCCGGGGACATCATCCTCACGGGCACTCCGAGCGGCGTGGGTCCGATTGAATCCGGCGACCGGCTGGAGGTGCGGATTCAAGGGCTTGCGCCGTTGGTGAACACGGTGAAGTAGGCCACCTTTCTCCCACTTGTCGAGAGCACCCTAAGTGTGCCACAATTTGTCGTGAAGCGAAGGTCCAACACATCGCGGTCGAAGGCAAAGATCGATTGGGTCGATGCCGCCGCTCAAATTCGAGCTCAGTGCAACAAACTGACTGACGAGGAGCGGGAGCAACTTCTTGCGGAAGGGTTGCGGATGGTCCACGCCGGTGCTGCAAAAGCCCATGTTCGTGGCCGTTGACACCAATGTGGTGTTATTGCTGGCCGCCGAAGATGATGACACTCCTGACGCGTGGGACACCGTTAATCGCCGAATCAAGTCGGTTCGGTTTCTGGTTCCTCCGACCGTTCTGCTGGAGTTAGTCTTCAAGTCACGCCAGGAGGATGATCGTATTCAGCAAAACGCTTGCAAAGCCCTGGCGAAGGTTCGAGCACAACGACAGCTCGAGCCTTCGATTCCGAGTGATTTGCAGCAAGGAATCGCTCAGAGAGTTGCTGAGCGGCTGCGCGAACGAGGGATTCTGCCTTGGGAGGAGCGACACGATGCGCTGCTCCTGGCTGAGGCTGCTGTTCTCAACTGCGGGTTGTTATTAACCCACGACTCTCATCTGCGCGATCTCGACTTTCTGCGGATGAGCATCTTGCTCCGCGAACTGGATGTTACGCCTCCCGTGATTGCTACACCTGCGGAAGTGGCAAGGAAGTTTTACGATTGAATTTATGCGCTGGTCTCAAACACTGATCCCGACTCTTAAAGAAACTCCCGCGGACGCGGAGATCATTTCTCACCAGCTCCTGCTGCGCGCGGGACTGATCCGGAAACTCACCGGCGGCCTTTACACCTTCCTGCCGCTGGGCCTCCGTGTGCTCCGCAAGATTGAAAACATCGTGCGCGAGGAAATGGACCGGGCCGGAGCGCTGGAAGTCCTCATGCCCGCGCTGCAGCCGCCGGAAATCTGGCAGCGGAGCGGACGCTACGAAGCGATGCGCGACGTGCTGTTCAAAGCCAAGGACCGAACCGAGAAGGAATGGGTTCTGGGACCGACGCATGAGGAAGTCATCACGACCCTGGTGGCGTTTGAGATCAATTCCTACCGCCAATTGCCCAAGAACTTTTACCAGATTCAAACGAAGTTTCGGGATGAAATCCGGCCCCGGTTTGGACTGATGCGCGCCAAGGAATTCCTCATGAAGGATGCTTACAGTTTCGACGTCTCGGACGAAGCGGCGCAGCAGAGCTACCAGAAGATGTACGATGCGTATGTCCGCATCTTCAAACGGTGCGGGCTGAACGCGCTTCCCGTCGAGGCGGACACGGGCGCAATCGGCGGGAAGTACTCTCACGAATTCATGGTCCCGGCCGAGACCGGCGAAAGCGAAGTGGCCTACTGCGCGTCCGGCCATTACGCCGCGAATGTCGAAAAAGCCACAAGCCAGGTCAAACCGTTGGAGACTCAGGAATCATCCTCGGCTCCGGAGAAATTCCCGACTCCCGGCGTGGTGACCATCGAAGCGCTGACCAAACCTCCCTTCAATGTGCCCGCCGAGCGCCAGATCAAAACGCTCGTTTATCTGGTCGAGAGCAAGCCCGTCCTTGTCTTGCTGCGAGGCGACCACCAATTGAACGAAGCCAAGCTCGCCGGGACGCTCGGCACGCCCACGTTTCGGCCAGCCAACGAAGGCGAGATTTTCGCCGCGCTCGGCGCCCATCCCGGCAGCCTCGGAGCAGTGAATGTTTCCGGTTTGACCGTGTACGCCGACGAATGCCTTCGCGGGACGAACGGCATGACGACCGGCGCGAACGCGGATGGCTTCCACCTTCGCCACGTCGCGATCGACCGCGACATTCAAGTGGCGAAATGGGCCGATCTGCGCCTGGTCAAAGCCGGCGAACCTTGTCCGGTGTGCGCCCAGCCGCTCAAGATCCAGAGAGCGATCGAAGTGGGGCACGTGTTCAAGCTGGGAACAAAATACAGCGAGCCCCTGGAGGCCTTGTTTCTGGATGAGTCCGGACGCCAGCATCCGGCGGTCATGGGCTGCTACGGGATTGGCGTGACCCGAACCTTGCAGGCCGTCATCGAACAAAGCCATGACAAGGATGGCATCATCTGGCCGCTCGCGATTGCTCCGTTTGCGGTTTGCATCACGCCGTTGGGTGTCAAGCCGGAGAGTCTCACCATGCAGTTGGCCGAGGAACTCTATCGCGAACTGAGCGCCAAAGGCCTTGAAGTTCTTCTGGACGACCGAGACGAACGGCCGGGTGTGAAATTCAAGGATTCGGAGTTGATCGGGATTCCTATCCGGGTGGCCATTGGCGAGAAATCCCTCAGCAGAGGCGAAGTTGAAATCAAACTGCGCGCAGGCGCCCTCACCGCGGTCAAGAAAGAGGATGCGCTGGCCAAGTTGTGTGAGTTGGCGAAGCTCTGAAAGCCTGTCTGAAAAATGGGTGGAACGGGCTACCAGCCCGTGTTTGGCGGCAACCTGCCGCCAAAAGGCCCGGCGGGCTGGTAGCCCGCCGCAACAGGCCGGTAGCCTGTTCCACCCAGAAGACAATTCTCAGACAGGCTCTGAGCTTTTCGGCCAGTCGGTGTGCACTCAAAAACACAGGCATGAGACCGCGCGTCACGAAGTATAGTTTTGACATGATGACTGGAAGGGCCTAGAAAAACTCAGTTCCGTTCATCCAACCAATCAGAACCTGTTACTATGAGAACGACCCCTCACACTTCCTGTTTCACCCAACGCCGCGCGCCCGGCACGCGTGGATTCACGTTGATCGAACTCCTTGTCGTGATCGCCATCATTGCGATCCTGGCGGGGATGTTGCTGCCCGCGCTGAGCAAGTCCAAAAGCAAGGCCCAAGGCATCAAGTGCATGAACAACGGGAAGCAGATGATGATGGCCTGGAGGCTTTACGCCGAGGATAGCGACGGCTTGCTCGTCAAATCTCTGGACGGCGGACCTGAAGCGAACAAGCGCGCTCTCCTTGTCACCGGCAGCGCCAGCGACAATCCGACCAACACGATCGACAAAAGCCCGCTGATGCCATACATGGGAAACAGCCGCGAGGTGTGGAAATGCCCTTCAGATACGACGACCCGGATCGAGGCGGGCAGAAAAGTTCCCCGGGTTCGGAGTCAGTCCATGAGTCAGGTATTTGATTTCGGCGGCTGGTTGCCCTCTCCCCCTTACAAGATCTACGGGCGTCTGGACCACATCGTGAACCCGACCGAGACCTGGGTGATGGTGGACGAGCACCCCGAAAGCATTAATGATGCGGCCTGTGCCGTCCAGATCATCCTGCCGAGCGCCAAGAGCGGAAACATCATCGACTTCCCGGCCTCCTATCACAATGGCGCGGCGGGTTTTTCCTTCGCGGATGGCCATTCCGAGCTTCATCAATGGAAAGGAAGCAAGATCAAGACTTTTGGCCGCCCCGGTAATACGGGACTGAATGTCCCCGCAGGTGATTCTTTGAACGATCAGAAATGGTGGTCGCGGGTCACGACGGTCGGTCCGAATTTTCCCTGATAACCTCTCGACGACTGGACGTCCCCGGACGTCCGCTGTGCTCTCAAACGCACAGTTGCTAACTTGGGCGATCCGTTTTAGGATCGCCCCAACAACCACTTAACCCTATGACAAAACCCTATTCAGTTCGCCAATTTGCTCCGGATGCGCGTCGAAGCGGTTTCACGCTCATTGAACTGCTGGTCGTCATCGCGATCATCGCGATCCTTGCCGGAATGTTGTTGCCGGCTCTGGCGAAGGCAAAGACCAAGGCTCAGGGCATTTACTGCATGAACAACACGAAGCAGTTGATGCTCGCCACGCACCAATACACCTTGGATTTCAATGAGTATTACTGGCCAAACCCGGACGACGGTAACACAACGCCGGGATACAATTGGTGTCCTGGACAAGCAGGGGTAGGAGGAGGTCAGGAGTTCAATCCTGATATTCTGGAGGATCCCACTCGCTCGCTGCTCGTTCCCTTCGGCGCGAACCGGCAGCTTTTCAAGTGTCCGGCGGACAAGCGAAAGGGGAAATACCAGGGAACGGACGCGGCCCGGAAGGGGACGACAATTCCAAACGCCCGATCAATCGCCGCCAGCCAGGCCGTCGGAACGAATCCCTCGCGTGGAGGCAAAATCGCGGTTGACGGGCCCTGGCTGGACGGATCGCATAATCACACGGTCAATAAGACTTGGCGGTGCTATGGAAAAACATCCGACGTCATTGATCCGGGTCCGGCAAATCTCCTCATCCTTCTTGATGAGGATGAATACAGCATAAACGACGCTGGCTTCGCGATTGTCGGCCCCAAGACGCCTTTCAACTACCAGATGATCGATTGGCCGGCAACGTATCACAACAACGCGGCGGGTTTCGCCTTTGCAGACGGCCACTCGGAAATCCACAAGTGGACCGATTATCGCACCAAGGTCTATAAGGGGAATGTCAGGATCAGCAACCAGAAGGATAACAAAGACATCGTCTGGATGTCGGAACGGGCCTCGGCTCTGATCGCCAAGTAATTTGCTCGTAGTTTGGGCTTACGGTGAAACTACCGCGCCACTCTGTGGTGCGGTAGTTTTTTTTGTGGCCGCGTTAACCCGAACCTCCGGCATCTCTAACAGGGCTGGTTTCTTGCCTCTGTTTTCTCTGTTGCCTCCTGTTCGATTTCAACCTGGAATTCGATGACGCTAATGGATACCGACAAGAAGTTCTTTGACACGCATGCACATCTGGATTACCCGGATTTCTCCGGGGACATTGCAGACGTGATTGAGCGCGCTCAGGCCGCGGGGATCGCCAAGATCATCGCTATCGGCACGGATCTGGAGAGCAGCCAGCGGGCGGTTGAGTTGACGCGGAGATTTCCCGGAGTTTACGCTGCCGTGGGCTGGCATCCGACGCACGTCTCTTCCGCGCCCCCGGATGTGCGGTCCGCGCTGCGCGAACTGGCTCGCTCTCCCAAAGTCGTCGCGATTGGAGAAACGGGTCTCGATTACCACCATTTGCCCAGCGAGAAAGACGGATTTACCACCCAGGACGATGCGCGTTACAAGGCGAAGCAGCGGGAGGTTTTCCGGCAACAGCTTGAGCTGGCCGCCGAGTTGAAGCTGAACTGTGTCGTCCACCAGCGCGAGGCTTTCGACGACACCGTGGCGCAAATGGCGGAGTTTGCCGGCCGGGTCCGGGGCGTCTTTCATTGTTTCGCGGGAGACAGAGAGGCGTTGAAGCGCGTGCTGGACCTGGGATCGCTCGTGAGTTTCACGGGGATTCTGACGTTCAAAAACGCGCAGAGCGTTCGCGACACGCTCGCGGCCGCGCCGATGGATCGTTTCATGTTGGAAACGGATTGCCCGTTTCTCGCGCCGGTGCCGTATCGCGGCAAACGTTGCGAACCGGCGCACGTGAAGGACATCGCCAGCGTCGCCGCCAACGTCAGGCAATGTTCGCTGGAGGAATTGAGCCGGGCAACCTGCTCGACGGCGGAACAGTTCTTCCGAGGGCTCGGCGGAGCGTGAAACGTGAAACGTAATAAGGACCCAAGTGGAGGGCTGTTACGTTTTACGCCTTGCGGCTCACATCATTCTCAAAAGCGTTTCCGCCATCACCGAGGGCGTGGCGGCCACGCCAATGCCAGCTTCGCGAAAGGCGGCGATCTTCGCTGCGGCCGTACCCTTGCCTCCGCTGATGATGGCCCCCGCGTGGCCCATGCGGCGTCCGGGCGGAGCCGTCGCGCCGGCGATGAAACCGGCCACGGGCTTCTGGCAGTGCTTCTTGATCCAGGCGGCCGCTTCTTCTTCCGCCGCCCCGCCAATCTCGCCAATCATGATGATGCCACGTGTCTCCGGGTCGTCGTTGAACATCTTGATCATGTCGAGATGCGACGAGCCGTTCACGGGATCGCCGCCGATACCGACGCAAGTCGATTGGCCGACGCCGCGCGAGGTGAGCTGCCAGACGGCTTCGTAGGTCAGCGTGCCGCTGCGCGAGACAACCCCGACGTGTCCCTTCTTGTGAATGTAGCCGGGCGCGATCCCGATTCGGCAGCCTCCGTGGGAATCTTTGCCTTCGCCCGGCGTGACGATTCCGGGACAGTTCGGGCCAATCAGCCGAGTCTTCCGCCCTTCCATGGCGCGCTTCACTTTGACCATGTCATTCACCGGAATGCCTTCGGTGATGCAGACGACGAGTTCAAGCCCGGCATCGACAGCTTCGAGAATGGCGTCGGCGGCAAAGGGAGGCGGCACGAAAATCGCCGAGGCAGTAGCGCCGGTCTCCTGGGCCGCCTCCAGCACGGTGTCAAAGATGGGCACTTTGGTTTCAAAGAATTGGCCGCCTTTGCCCGGCGTCACACCGGCCACGACTTGAGTGCCGTAAGCGAGGCTCAACTGCGTGTGGCGCGCGCCGAAGCTGCCGGTGATTCCTTGAATCAGGACTCTGGTTTGCGGAGTGACGAGGATGGACATTTTAACAACCGGATTAGGACGATGTGAATTGGTCGGGTCGTTTCAGGATTGCGGATATCGATCCTTCAGCGACGAAGCAGCCAGGATCGGTCCGCCGGCTACCAGTTTCTTGGCACGGGTGTCCACTCGGAGGTTCAAACCTTCCAGGGATCGTGCGCCCAGCAGTTGCAGATCGCCAGGTTCCGCAAAGACGACCTCATCTATCGTGAATGCATTCTGCACTCGAATAATGGCGAAACCGACGGCGCGGGTGATTTGCTGGCCGTTGGCCATGACGAACGTATAATCCTTCTTCTCGCGCCCGATGCCTACCTTCTTGAGTGCCTCCCCTTCGATCCAGGTAAACTCATTCCCGGTATTCACAAGTAGCCTTGGAATATCCACACCCTTTTGGCGGTGGATGTGGTTCTCCACTCGACAAGACGCATAAAAAGTTCCCATACGGTTCTTCATGCCGCCAAAATATCATTTCCCAACCGCCCGAACTACCTTCTCCGCCGCGTCCGCCATGGAATCGCCGCTAATGACGGCGAGGCCGGATTCCCGAAGGATTCTTTTGCCAAGTTCCACGTTGTTGCCTTCCAAACGGACCACCAGGGGCAGCTTCAAGTGAGTTTCTTTGACCGCCTCTACGATGCCTGCCGCAATGATGTCGCACTGCATGATCCCGCCAAAAATGTTCACGAGAATCGCGTGGACGTTCGGGTCGCTCAGGATGATTTTGAAGGCCGCCGCGACCTGCTCTTTGCTGGCGCCGCCGCCGACGTCGAGGAAATTCGCGGGCGAACCGCCGTAATGCTGGATGATATCCATCGTCGCCATGGCCAATCCCGCGCCGTTGACCAGGCAAGCAATGTTCCCGTCCAGCTTGATGTAATTCAGATTGAACTTGCTGGCTTCGATCTCAAGAGGCGCTTCCTCGCCGAGGTCCCGCATCTCCAGAATATTCTTGTGGCGATAAAGGCCGTTGTCATCGATCGATATTTTGCCATCCACAGCCACCAGGGCTTCTTTGCCGTCCGCGCCTTCCACGACGGCCAGCGGATTGATTTCGACCAGGGAAGCATCGCATTCCCACCAGGTCTTGTACACACCGTGAAAGAGCTTCACGGCCTGGCCCATCAACTCGCCCCTCAGACCGAGCGCGGCGGCGATTTTCCGGCCCTGGAACGGCATCAAGCCGACGGCGGGGTCGATCAGTTCCTTGACGATTTTCTCCGGAGTTTTGGCGGCGACTTCCTCGATGTCCATGCCGCCGGCGGAACTGGCCATCACCAGCGGGCGGGACGCCGCGCGGTCCAAAAGCACTGCCAGGTAAAGCTCCCGCTTGATCTTGGAGGCGGTCTCGACAAGAACTTTGCCGATGCGGCGCCCTTCCGGTCCGGTCTGTTTGGTCACCAACACCTCGCCCAGCATCGACCGGGCTGTGTCCTGAACTTGCGCCGGGGTCTCGCATAACTTGACGCCGCCCTGAAAACCGCTTGTGAACGTGCCTTTGCCGCGGCCGCCGGCGTGAGTCTGAGCTTTGACCACGACGCGCCGCGCGCCGGCGGCGAAGAGTTTTTCGGCGGCTTGCTTCGCGCTTTCCGGCGTCGAAGCGACTTCACCAGTCGGGACGGCGGCGCCGTACTGGGCGAGCAGTTGTTTGGCCTGGAATTCGTGGAGGTTCATCAATTCAAGAGTTTCGGGTTTCGAGTTTCAAGTTTCGGGTTCATTCAGAGCCGGAATACGAGCGAAACTTTTGACCGCGAATCGACGACCGCTGGAGGTAGGACATGAATCCGCCAATCAGGCGGCGGACTTCGACAGTCATTTCATCGAGGAATTCGAATTGTGTTTGCGAGATATATTCCTCGTCGAGCGCAACGTAGAGTTGATCGCGCACTTCGCCACAAGATCCTTTCGCATTGCTTAGAAATTGAATGAACTCCTTATTGCCCCTTCGTTCAAAGCCCTCCGCGATGTTGGAAGTGACCGAAATCGCTGTGCGGCGGATTTGCCCCTTCAACTCAAAATCCCTGGCGAACTCCCCGCGTTTCGTCTCAGCGTAAACCGATCTCCGCAACTCCCGCCCCTTCTTCCAAGCCTCGATGTCCTCAAATCTTCTGATTGTCGCCATAACCCTCGAACTTGAAACTTCAAACTCGAAACTCGAAACCCCAAGCCTCAAACGGGTTCCTCTATGACCTTTGCTCAATCGGCACGACCTTCAGTCCAAACGGTCCCGTATAGACGCTTTGCGGACGAATCAGGCGGTTGTCGGCCAATTGTTCCAAGACGTGCGCCGTCCAGCCGGACGTTCTCGCGATGGCGAAGATCGGCGTGAAAAGATCGGTCGGGATGCCCAACGAGTAATACACGGTCGCCGAGTAGAAATCGACGTTGGCGTTGAGGTTCTTTTCCCGGAGCATGATCTCCGCGATGCGCTCGCTCATCCGAATCCATTTCGGTTCGCCGATCTTTTCGCTGAGCACCTGCGCCATGCGCTTCAAGTGCGGCGCGCGCGGATCGAGCGTTTTGTAGATGCGGTGGCCGATGCCCATGATCTTCTTCTTCTGCGCCAGGCACTCGGCGAGGTAGGAATCCACGCGTTCGGGCGACCCGATTTCCTGGAGCATTTTGATCACGCCTTCGTTGGCGCCGCCGTGGAGCGGGCCCTTGAGCGTGCCAATCGCGCTCGTGATGGCCGAATACATGTCGCTGAGCGTGGCGATGGTCACGCGCGCGCTGAACGTCGAAGCGTTCATCCCGTGGTCCGCGTGCAGGACGTAACACAAATCCAGCGTGGCTTCTTTCTCTTTCGAAGGCTTCTCGCCGTCGAGCAGGTAAAGGAAATTCGCCGCTTCGCCCAGCGTTGGATCGGGCGGGAGCAAACTCTTCCCCTGGCGAGCGCGATGAAAATATGCGGTGATGATCGGGATTCGCGCCATGAGCCGGACAACTTTGTGCCGCTGCGCATCCTGTGAATCGTCCTCGGCTTCCGGATCATAGCATCCGAGCGCCGAAATCGCCGTGCGGATGGCGTGCATCGGCGGGGTAGAGGCCGGAAACCCTTGAATGAGATTGACGACTCCCTGGGGCAGCGCGCGATTCTCCGCGAGCCGCCCTTTGAGATCGTCCAGTTCCTTGCGATTCGGCAGATGGTTGTGATGCAGCAGGTGAACGACTTCCTCGTACGAGACCTTCCCCGCCAGTTCGTTGATGTTGTAGCCGCAGTACGTCAGCTCGCCGACGTCGCCCTTGACGTCGCTCAGCCGTGTGTTGGCGGCCACGACGCCTTCCAAACCCTTCGAAGGTGCTGCCGTTGTTGTCATGCGTAAATTGAGTGTTTCACGAACGTGTGAGTAGTCCAGTGCCCGAATCGTTCCTGGCGAATCTAGGGGAACGAGGAATTAGCCGTCAACGGATTTTGGATTTTTTTCAGGAATGTCTCGGTCTGGGTGGGGCGAGGCTCCCGCCGAGCCGGTTCATCGCGCTGTTCGATTGAATTTGGCTCGCGAGGACGCTCGCCCCACCGGGATGAACCGCGGCATTACTTTTTTCACTCTGCAACTTTTCGCAGAGCTTCCAGCGCTTTCACACGAACTTTTGTGTCCGTGTCCTTTGCGGCGTGCCGCAGCGCTGCGGCCGCGGGCTTAGCCTTGCGGCCGAGTTCGCCCAACATTTCCGCAGCTCGCTCGCGATCCCAATGGCCGGTGCTCTGCAAGTAATCGCTCAGAAATGCCACGACAACTGCGATCTGGTTCTCGTCAATCTTCAGGATCGCCTCGGCGGCGGCTAACTGCGTTTTTCGATCGCGGTGTTTCAGGTGCTCCGTCAAAATTCCGAGCGCCGGACGCGCCGCTTCACCCATTTCACCCAAGGATTGCACCAATTGGAGGCGATCGAACGCCGAGATGTCGCGCCGGCGGAGGATTGAGTCGTAGGCTTGAACGACGTCCGGCATCTTCCCACGATCGAGCCGCACAAGCGCCTCGCCTGCTGCTCTGGTTAAGGTCGGATCAGAACTGGACAGATGAACGTAACGTCCTTGACGGTTTTCTTGTCGCGTGCGCCGGCCTCGAGTTCGCGGATCACCAATGGGATCACAGATTCGGCCAGCGTCGGCTTGATCGCCATCAACGCGTTGGCCGCCTCGCATGCAAGTCGGCTGTCCGCTGCCGAGTTTTTGAAGATTTCGAGGAGTGAGGGGACGGCCGCTTTAGCCTCGGCGCCAAGATTCATCAGCGTGCGAACCGCCAACATCCGATTCTGCCAGATTGGATCTTTCAGAGCTGCAACCAGCGCTGGGATTGCCAGTTTCAGGCCTGACTTATCAGCAAGGGTGTTGCTGACTCCCCAAAGACCCAACAGCGCCGCGTCTCGGACTGTGGTGTGCCGGTCTTCCAAGGCGGAAGCAAACGCAGCCACGATCTCGTCGGTTCTCGGCCCGATTTGCAGGAGTGCATCCAGCGCTTCCGTTCTCATCTCCGGGTCCGGATACTGCGCCGCTTTCAGCAGCGGCCCAACAGGGGTGGTGAAACTCAAGCCCACTCGACCGAGACACCGGGCTGCGTCCGCGCGCAGGCGCTTCGGCTCGATCGGCTGCGGCAGCCAGCGCTGCGCGCTTGTGGGGAGTTTCGGCCGCAGCGAGCGGTAGGCGCGCGCGAGAGCCGAATCGTTCTTCCGAAGCATGCGAGCGAGGTACGGCACGGCGTCCGGGCCAATCTCGGCGATGGTTTCCAACGCTTCTTCGCGCGCCGGAGAAAACGAGAAGACATATTTCTTGAACCAGAAACTCACGGGCTTCCCTTGATACACAGGTTCGCGCGGGCGGAATGCCGCCCACAGCGCGAGGCTGGCAATCAGAGCGGCTGCAAAGATCAGAATGGCTCTGGATTTCTTCTTCACACGGTTTGCGAGCGGCTCAATCCAAATCCGGTTCTTTCAACGTCTTCAAAACAGCGCCGCCATACTTGAGGCGTTCACGGACCGTTGGGGCGCCAAGGATTTCCGAAAGAGCTGTGCCGGCGGCGGCGCTGACGGTTTGATCCTCGCTTTCGAAAGCCTCTTCGATGGCCGCGATGACATGCCGCGAACCCGGCGCGATTTTCGCCAACGCACGAACTGCTGATGCCCGCGCAAAAGGTTCTCCGGTCCTGAGCATGTCCAACAGGTCTGGAACCGCTTCCGCGGCCGCCGGTCCAATGTTTCCCAGCGCGACAGTCACGGGATGCAGAACATAGCCGCCGAACACGCCGGGAGAGGCCGCCCGTTTCACGGATCGCGTTATCCAGGCGACGTAATCCGGGTCTCGCAACATTCTGCGCAACGCGGCAACGGCGGGCTTGCCTTCGGCTTTCAGATTTCCCAGCGCATAAATTGCCAATCGACGCACGGTATCGTCCTCACACTACAGCGACAGATAAAGTGTCGCTGTCGTGCTCATCCTTCGTCGGGGTGATCAGCGGGTAAACGGCCGCCTTCGCGTCAGGCCCAATCGAGCCAAGAACTGACGCGGCGTTTTGACGGGCGCGGACCCGCGAATCCCGGAGCATCTGGACCAGCGAAGGAACGGCGGGCCGGGCATTGGCGCCTAATGTTTTGAATCCAAAATGCGCGCGACGCTGCCGGTCCAGCGCCGACGGAAAACGTGTTCTCAGCCAGCGGAACCGCGGGTTTCTGTCGATGAACGCCGCGGACCTTTCTCTCCAGGAAGAGCCGTCAGTCTGAAGGTCTCTGAGCAGCCACGGAATTGCCTTGGGACCGATCTCGCGAATCGCGCGTTCGGCTTTTGAGGCGTCACCCCAGACGCCTTCGTTCAGCCATTGAGTCAGGCGCTTCCTTCCGAAAGCTGGCTCGCGAGGCTGCAGCGCAAGTCCCAGGATCCCGAAGATCAAGATCGCGGCGACGGCAACAATTATGGCCCGGTGTCGTTTCGTCAAACGCATGGCTTGGACCACTCATGCACACTAATTCAGAAGCGGCTGGAAGCAACAGTTTGTGCGAACCTCGACATGAACTGGCTCATGGGACGGCCTGGTTCCCCGCCGTTCATTCTAAACCTTCTGCTGTCGTCTGCCATCTTCCCCCTCAGCCTGGCCTTCTCCCTCAGGGAGAGGGAACACCGTTGGCCGCGCGGGAGCCAATCTGGCCGCGTCGGACCGCGGACGAACAGTGACGGATTCTCCCTCTCCACGAACCTGATTCAGCCACTGGTTACATGGATCACACGGATTTCACGGCTTTCGCATCCGCGAAAGCCGTGAAATCCGTGGTCAAGAAATCGGTTCAGACTGGCGGAGGCCGGTGTCACCGTATCTCACCGCGCCAGGTAATATTTCTCCGTGTACTCCTGGACCATTCGCCAGGTATCGTACTTCGGGACCAGCGTCGCCATCGCGCGCCGGATTTTCGCGATCCACTGGTGAGGAATTCCCATGGCATCGCGATTGTAGAAAGTGGGAATAACTTCCTCGGTGAGGACGCGGTAGAGATTCTCACTGTCGCGCCGGTCCTGTTCCTCCACGTTGTCCGGGTGGGAATCGTCGCCGATGACAAAGCCGTTCGTGCCGTCGTAGCCTTCGCGCCACCAGCCGTCGAGGATGCTCAGGTTGAGGCAACCGTGGCAGGCGGTTTTCTGGCCGCTCGTGCCGGAGGCTTCCAGCGGCCGGCGCGGATTGTTCAGCCAGACGTCGCAGCCCGACACCATCTGCCGCGCCACGTGAACGTCGTAGTTCTCGACGAAAATCAAATGATCCTTCAGTTCGGTGTATTTGCTCAGATGCAGGATGTGCTGGATGTACCGTTTGCCTTCGTCGTCCTTCGGATGGGCTTTGCCGGCAAAGATGAACTGGATGGGCCGGTGTTTGTCCGAGACGAGCTTCACGATGTTGTCGAACTGCTGGAAAATCAGCGGCGCGCGTTTGTAAGTGGCAAAGCGTCGGGCGAACCCGATCGTCAGCGCGTCGGGGTTCAGCAGTTGATCGAACGCAATGAAGTCGCTTTGGGTCAGGCGCTGGCCCTGAATCAACAAACGCCGCCGGGTGAATTCAATCAACTCGCGGCGGAGTTTGTAGCGCAAGGCCCAGATTTCCTCGTCGGAAATAAACTCCGGGTCTTCGACGCGCGCCCAGAACTCAGGCGTGTTGATGTTTTGTTCCCAGTCGGGTCCCAGTTTGCGTCTCCAAAAACGCCGCGCCGGTCCCTTCATCCAGCCGAGCAAATGAACGCCGTTGGTGATATGGCCAATGGGCACTTCGTCGGCGGTCTTCTTCGGAAAAAGCGGTTGCCACATGTGGCGGCTGACTTGCCCGTGCAGTTCGCTGACGCCATTGGCCGCGCGCGACAGTTTGAGCGCGAGCACGGTCATGCAGAAGAGTTCGGTTTCGCTCCCGGCTTCCACCTGTCCGAGTTTCATCAACTCCTTCAAGGAAAGTTTGAGCTGGTGCTGCAGCTTGAACAATGCATAGCTGATCAGATCGCTGCTGAACCGGTCGTGGCCGGCTTCGACGGGCGTGTGCGTCGTAAAAATGCATTGCGCCCGCGTGGCGGACATCGCCGCCGAAAGAGTTTTTCCTTCAGCGAGCTTTTCCCGGATCAATTCCAGCGTCAGGAAAGCGGCGTGGCCTTCGTTCATGTGAAAGACCGACGGCTCGATGCCCAGGTGCCGGAGCAAGCGGACGCCGCCCACGCCCAGGAGAATTTCCTGCATGATCCGCGTGGTGCTGTCGCCGCCATAAACGCGCACCGTCAGGTCCCGGTAGCGTTGCTCGTTTTCCGGAAGGTTGGTGTCGAGCAGATACACCGCGCAACGCCCGACATTCACGCGCCAGGCTTTGAAATAGACTTGCGCCATCGCGATTTCGACCGTGCAGACGACCGGCTCGCCTTTGGCGTTGAGCACCGGTTCAAGCGGCAGGTCTTTCGGGTGCAAAAGCGGATAAACCTCAATCTGCCAGTTTTCGTGGTTGAAGGTTTGTTGGAAGTAACCTTCGCGATAAAACAGGCTGATGCCGACGAACCCGATGTCCAGGTCGCTCGCGGACTTGGCGTGATCACCCGCGAGGATGCCCAGGCCGCCGGCGGCGATGGGCAGCGTTTCGTGAAAACCGAATTCGGCGCTGAAGTAAGCCACCGGATAGGTGTGAAGCGCAGGAGCGTGAGCCCGTCCCCAGGTGTTCTTGTCGGCCAGATACGCCTCGAATTTTCGGAGCGCTTCACGGACGTGTTGAGCGAATTCCTGGTCCTGGAGCCGCACGCGCAACTCATAATCGGAAACTTCCCGCAGCACGGCTACGGCGTTGTGGTAGAGGTTTTGCCAGCCGCGCGGCGAGAGTTCGTGGAACACCTCCTGAGCTTCCTGACTCCAGGTCCACCAGAGGTTGCGAGCCATCCGGTTGATCCCGACAATGAGGTCGGTCAATTCCGATGAAGACAGGGCGGTTTTGGTCATAGAAAGTAAACGAAGTTACGCGAGTGTTTCAGTCGCGGTGCGCAACGTAGCCAGAAGCGGAAAGCAGAGCAAACCAATTCCCGGTTTCAACGCGCCTGGGCTTGTTGGCAAAGTAGCGCAGATTTTCAATCTGCCGTATCGCCGAATTGCATTCGGCAGCGGGGGCGGGAAATCCAAGCGCGCTCAACTCGCCGAGGCCATGCGGATTTCAAATCCGCGATACAGCAGAATTCGATTCTGCGCTACTTTGTCAATGGCGCCGCCCCTGCGCCGCCGTGAATTCTTCCGCGCGGCGCTTGGCTTCGGCGACTTCATTTGGCGCCATGACTTGCGCGAAGAGGTAAAGGACGTTCACGGCCTGCGCATAGCGCTGCGACGCGGCCAGGCTGAACCATTTGTACGCTTCAATGTAATCGATAGGCACGCCGAGTCCTTTCGCGTGAAGCACTCCGAGATTGAATTGCGCCTGAGCCGATCCGCTCTGCGCCCCCAGCATGTTCCAGCGGTGCGCCTCGGCGTAATCTTGCGGCACGCCTCGGCCGTGCGCATAAAGGCAACCGAGGTTGCTCTGCGCCGCGACAATTCCGCGCTCGGCGGCCTGGCGGTACCAGGCGGCGGCTTCGGCGTCGCTGGGGCGCACGCCGAGGCCGTTCTCATACATCAATCCGAGATTGTACTGCGCGCGAGCGTGTCCCTGGACCGCCGCTTTGTGATACCATTTGACGGCTTCGACAAAATCCTGGGGCACGCCGCGGCCGGCGTCGAACAACACGCCGAGATTGGACTGCGCTTCCGGATCGCCCTGTTCCGCCGCCAGTCGATACCACCGGGCGGCTTCCGCCGGATCTTCGGTTACACCGAGTCCATTGTCGAACATGACACCCAGGTTGTATTGAGCGGAGACGTTCCCTTGCTCCGCTCGCGCTTTGGTGCCTTCAAAATCCAGAGCCAGCATAAAGAATCGACTTCATTGGTATGGCTGAGAGGCAATCACGGCGCGGAAAGTAATCGATCCGTTAAGGCAGCGCAATCTCCGGCAATTTTAACCTCGCGCCGCTGCGCAAAGAAAAGTATCCGTGTAGCCATCCTGAGTTCTGAGCGCATGGACATCGAGCAAAACAAGGCCGTGGTCAGAGGCTTCGTTGAAGCGATCATCAGCATTTATCGAGTCGCAGACGGGCGAATTGCCGAGGCGTGGGTGGAGTGGGATTGCTTGAACGGGCTAGTTCAGCTAGGACACATCAGCCTGCCGTTGGCACGACTCGATACAACACCATGAGCGCGCTGCGCAAAATCAACACGAAGGATATCCCCGAAATCTCGTGGTCGTCGCCCAAAGGAAAATTCGGCGGCGCCGGGAAGGAGATCTCCGAAGCGCTGGGGCGCAAGCCGAACTCGACCGACCTCCGAGAGCGGCATCCGTTCGACGTGGAGATTTGCCGCATCCCATCAGGCAAAAGCGCTTACCCATATCATTCCCACAGCGCCCAGTGGGAATTCTATCACGTGATCTCCGGCCGAGGGATCGTCCGGCACGAGCACGGAACAACTCCGATCGAACCGGGCGACGCGTTCGTTTTCGGGCCGGGGCAACCTCATCAGATCACGAATCCCAACTCGGATTCGGGCGAGGACCTCGTGCTCTACGTGGTCGCGGACAATCCGATCGGCGAGTCCTGCTATTATCCGGACAGCGGGAAATGGCTGGTTCGTTCGCCGGAGCGAAAACTGATTCGCTCGGACGGTCTGGATTACTACCAGGGAGAGGAATGAAACTCGTGAGCAGCGTTGCCCATGAACCGAAAACTGCGCGGACCGCAGCCTTCAGGCTGCTTCCAGCTCCGCGAGGTAGGGCGAGTCCGTCTCGGCGAGCCGTTCGACGATCTCGGAACACGTCCAGTCTGGCTCGCTGGGCACAGGCTCGCCCTACCGTAAGGTTTAAGGGAAGCCGCCCTGGCCACGGCGCCATGCACACGGCCCATGAACCACGCCCTGCACGTAGTTCCGGCTTTAGCCTAATGCCATTCGGTAATTCTTCATGAGCGGGTTGAGAGGACGGAGACTTCCAAGGGACCTTCCGTGCTTTTTTGATTTCGTTTTCGCGGCCAGGGCTGGATCGGTTGGCGCATCGCTCGAGGACACGAGCGATCTCGTTTCTTGGCCATGACGCGGCGGGCCGCCAAGCGATAGAACCGATCACACAATTGTTGCTTCTGCTCTTCGGTCAGAATATCAGCCCCCAGAAGCAAAGTCAGCCAGAGGGGTTCGAGCGTCTCCCACGTCTTGATGAAGCTGACGCGGTGTTGGAGCGGTTCCCCGGGTTTGAGTTTGGCCCGTTCGTGGGCGATCAAGGAGCTGCCGATGATCATCGCGCACACTTCCTGCGCCGCCGTTTCTGGCGTTTGACTGCGGAGCAGGTCATTGACGTTCAAGTGCCATTTCAATTCCCGGAAATAGAGTTCCTGTTCCCATCGGGCCGCATACAGGCGCACCAATTCCTCTATTGCGACGATTTGACCTACACGGCCAAACAGTGAAAGAAGCATCGTCCAGTTCTGAAACGAAACCCATCCGGATGCTCGTGGAGAGCGACGCCTTTGAGAGCGCCCTTCTTGAGAAAAAGCACAGAGAAATGGACCTCAATCGTCAGTCTCTGTGTCTCTGTTACCTCTGTTTCCTCCTGTTTAACATGCCTCGATATCGAGTCTGAATTTCCGGATCCGGGTTCAATTTCCGCCGAGAAGTTTTTGGAGATTGAGCCGGGCGGGGTCGTTGGACGGGTCCAGCCGAAGGGCTTCGCGGAAGTGGCGGATGGCTTCGCTTCGCCGGTCTTGTTTGAGGCAAATCAACCCCAGATTGAAGTGCGCCTCCGCGTAATCCGGGTTGACCTCCAGAGCCCGGGCGAACATCGCGGCGGCTTTGTCAGTTTCCTTTCGTTCCGCGAGCGTTTTTCCCGCTTCGCAATACGGCGTCGCAAAATGGGGAACGAGTTCGCTGACTCGGCGCCACTGCGCGAGCGCGCCTTCGCAATCTCCCAGGTTCGCCAGCAGGAAGGCGAGCAGATCGTGCAGCACCCAATCGTCCTCAGCCTGGGTAATCGCAGCGCGGCACAAGCTGGCAGCGCGGTTCAAGCCGGTCGATTTGATGCGGGGTTGAAGCTTGATCAGGTCTTCCTCCCATCGGCGAAGACGGTCGTCGTGGCCGAGCTGAGCCGTAAAGGGTGGCTGAAGCAATCGCTGCCGAATGTGTTGCTTGGCCCAGTAACGACTGTAGTCATTCCACGCCAGGCGCTGCGCGGCCTCCGATTCCGACATCCACGAGTTTCCGCGTCCGGTCCGGTTGGTGATGCTTGCAGGAAGCAGCAAGGCAATCTGATCGGCGAACAACCGCGCGAGCAAATAATTCCCTTCGAAATTGAAGTGGACGTGTTCGTAGAGCCATTCGTTGCCGGGGATTCCGCCAGGGCTTTGCCGGGAGAATTCCGCCTCGGCGTCGAGCAGGCGCAGATCCGGTGTGCTGACCCGCGTCACCGCGTCGCGGATGATTTCGTTGAGCCGCTCATCCGCGCGGAATCGCAGCGTGTCCAGATCGCGAGCTTTCTGGAAATGGGCCCTGGCTTCGGTGAGTTTTCCGAGCGACAGCATGCACCGGCCGCTGCGAAAATGAAGCTCTGCGAAGGTGTCGTCGATCCGCGCGGCTTCCTCATATTTTCCGAGCGCCTCGTCCAAGCGGCCCGCGGTTTCCGACGCGACGCCGGCCTGAAAAGTTTGCTCCCAGGCTGCGCGCTCGGTTTCTTTCAAGTCGGGACGATGAAGCGAGGTGAAAGGCGGGCAGTCTCTGAGATTCGCCACCAGCGTGCTGAGGACGATTTTTGCGCCGCTCTCTCGGCCGAGGCGCAGGAGGTCGTCGAGATTTTTTTGAAAGTGATCGTGAATTTGGTTCATGCGCGGATCGTCCTGGCGCACTTGATGGCCGAGCATCATGGTCATTCCGGCCCAACCTGTGCGCGACCCGCGCATCGAGAGAAGCTTTTCGCCGGCGTGAGCCAGCAGTTGCCCGGTTCGTGTGGCCTTGAGGGCCAGGCTGGCGCGGATCACGGGAAGCGGCGGGCTTTTCCGTCCAAAGGGCGACCCGGCGCCGAAAGGCCCGACGACTTCGTTGTGGCCCATGTACACCAGCCACAAATCGCCTTGCAGGGCCGCGCATTCCCTGGCGATGGGCAGAAGCGCGTGCGAGTTGATTGCGGTGAACGCGACGTTGATCACTTCAAACCGAACGCCGGAGTATCGTTCGCTCAGCAACGCTTGCAGAATTCGCGCGAAGCTGAACACAGGATCGGGATCGCCTTGGGCCGCGGATTCGCCGAAGACAAAAATCCGGTAGGTCCCCGGCGGATTCTGCTTGGACAACAGCAGAGGACGAGGATAGCGCGCTGCGGTGCGTTCGAAGAATCGCCAGCTAAAGCGCTGATTTTCCACCAGGCTGCCGGGCGGAGCGGAGGGATGGTTCACGAAGAAATGCGTCGAATAGCCGTAGCCGGCCAGCCGCAACCCCAATTCCAACACCGCCAGCGCCAGCGCCGGGAGCACGGTCGCGGTCAAAATCCAGAACCATCGCTCGCGTCGTCGTGCCGCGCCAGGTTCGGGGCGATGCGGTTTTGGCCAACGCAAAGTCACGGCTCCAATTCAAGCCACCAAACACACGAAAGGCACGAAAAAGGGAGAACTTTTCGCCAGATTGGGACTGCTGCTGAAACCCCAGTTACCTTAACTGAGGATGCGTTGAACAGGAGATTGCGGCCATTCCGCCCGAAGTCCGGGTCGCGCTGGGATTCCTCGTTGGCATTGGCCTGGTGGTCGGCGGCGTGTTGATGCGCCAGAAGCAATACACGATCACGTCGCACACGCTTTGCGCGACCGGCGTCGTCATTCTCTATGCGGTCACGTTCGCGTGCCGGGCGATCTATCACTTCGCGTTTTTCGGTCCTGCGCCAACGTTTGCCTTGATGGCGCTCCTCACGGCGGCGGCTTTCGTTCTTGCGGTGCGCCTTGCGGCGCACGTGGTGGCTTTGCTGGGCATGTTGGGCGGCTTCCTGACTCCGATCCTGCTTTCGACCGGACAGGACGCTCCGGTGGCTTTGTTCACTTACATCGCGCTGCTCGATGCCGGATTACTGGCAGTGGCTTTGCACCGCCGATGGTTCTATCTCGCGCCGCTGGCCGCGGCGGGAACCATCCTGATGCAGATCGGCTGGGTGTCGGAGTTTTTCGAGCGGGAACAATATTATCTCGGAAACAAGATTCTCATCCCGCTCGCGGTGCTGCTTGGATTCAACGCGCTGTGGTTGGGTGCCATGCGCCTGGCCAGAACCGGCCCCCTCTCCCGTCCTGCGGACACCCTCTCCCGCTCCGAGGGGGAGAGAGACAGGGAGAGGGGGTCGTTCAAGGACTCCACACAGGATGCTGGGAACAAACATCTCGTCAGCGGATCCATGCTGGCCCTGGCGGCGGTCGCTTTCGGCTTCACGTTTTACTTCATCAGCTTCGAATCGCTGGGGGCGCGGCCGTGGTGGATGTTCAGCTTCGCGTTTCTGGTGGACGCAGCGGTGTTTGCGCTGACGCGGCTGGATCGCCGGCTCGTGGCGGCGCAGCCGTTGGCAGGCGCGGCGATGTTTCTCCTCCTGGCCGTTTGGCTGGGCACGCGCGTTTCCAATGAACTGCTTCCCGCGGCTTTGACCTTCACGCTGGTGTTCGCCGCGTTCCATTCTCTGCTGCCGCTGGCTTTGCGGCGGCTCGACGGCGAACCCGGCACGCCCCCGAGGTGGACTCTCTTGTTCGCGCCCGGAGCGCTGCTCGTCCTGCTGATCCCGATTTTCCAATTGACGGAGCTGATCGTGCTCGTTTGGCCGGTGATCTTGCTGGTGGACGTTTTGGCGGTTGTTCTGGCAGCCCTGGCGGCGACGGCGGTGCCGGTGGTGGCGGCGCTCCTTCTCACGCTCGCGGCTGCGGCGGGAATCCTTTTCAAGATTCCTGCCGACCTGACGGGCCTCCCGCTCTTGCTGCTTGTCCTGGGCCTCTGCGCGGTGTTTTTTGCCGCCGCTGGAATCTGGCTCCAGCGCAAGCTGCCCGGGCAAAGCCCAGGAAACGACTCGCAGACTTCGCCGGATGACGAGATCGCAGCGTCCCTCCCCGCGTTCGCACTCGTGCTTCCGTTCGCCTTGCTGGTGATGTTGACCGGGCGTGTGCCGTTGGCGAATCCATCCCCCGTGTTCGGTCTGGCGTTGCTGCTCCTGGGGATGTTGTTCGGTGTGACCCGGCTGTTTCAAGTCGAGTGGCTGCCGGTCATCGGACTGGGTTGCGTGGCGGCGCTGGAGTACGCGTGGCACATGCGCCTGTTCAGTACCGAGGCGGCTTTGACGCCGCTGCTCTGGTATGTGGCTTTCTTCGCGGCCTTCGCGGTGTTTCCATTTTGTTTCCTGCGGCAGTTTGGAGAAACCACCGGGCCCTGGGCCGCTGCAGCACTGGCCGGACCGGCGCAATTCTTCCTGATGCATCGATTGGTGAAAGCGGCCTGGCCCAATCAGGTCATGGGCTTGCTCGGCGTTATTTTCGCGGTGCCCGCCTTGGTCAGTCTGGCGGCGATTCTGAAGCGGCTCGCCGCGGATTCACCGGCGCGAAAAGCGCAGCTTGCGTTGTTCGGGGGCGTGGGTTTGTTTTTCATCACGCTGATTTTTCCGCTGCAGTTCGAGCGGCAATGGCTGACCGTGGCGTGGGGGCTGGAAGGCGCGGCTTTGTGCTGGCTTTTTCACCGAGTTGCGCACGAGGGGTTGCGATTGACCGGCGTCGCGCTGCTCGTCATCGCTTTTGTCCGGCTGTCGTTGAACCCCGCCGTGCTCGGCTACCATGCCCGGAGTGAAATGCCCGTTCTCAACTGGTACCTCTACGCCTACGGTCTGGTGATTGTCAGCCTGTTCGCCAGCGCGCGTCTGCTCGCGCCGCCTCGCGACCGCGTTTTGAATGTGCGCGCGCCGGCGTTGCTTTGCACGCTCGGCGCCGTGCTCGCCTTTCTGCTGGTGAATATCCAGGTCGCAGACTTTTTCACCGCACCCGGCGCAAGGACGCTCACGTTCAAATTCTCCGGCAATTTCGGGCGCGACATGACGTACAGCATCGCCTGGGCGCTCTTCGCGCTCGTGCTGCTGGTCATCGGGTTGAACCGCGCAATCGCGGCGGCGCGGTATGCGGCGCTTGCGCTTCTGGGCGTCACGGTCTTGAAGCTGTTTTTACACGACCTCGCGAAGCTGGCGCAGCTCTATCGGATCGGTGCGCTCATTGGCGTTGCCGTGATCGCGATTGTGGCATCGTTTCTTTACCAACGCTTCACCGCCAGCCTGGCCCGGACTCATGCAAACAAAACTATTCCGCCGGCGGATTGAACGGACCTTAGCCGTAACTATGCTTCACAATGGTGCCATTGGGGTTCAGGCAACTCCAACAAAGGGCGGCGGAAAAGAATATGCCAGTGAAGAAAAGCAGAACCAGATTCCAATTGCCCGTGGCGGCGACAATGCGTTCGACCACAACCGGACACAGGAACGCGCCCAAGTTGCCCGCCGTATTCATCATGCTGAAGACCAGCGGCACTTGTTTCCCGCCCATGTCGATGGTGGTGGCATACGCGCACGGCCCGCCACACGCCGCGCACAACGATCCCGCCGTGATGAGAAACACAGCAAAGCCGGCGTCTTTTGCGAAGTAAGCAAGGAGTGAAAAGAACCCGCAGCCGACCATTGCCGCAATGGCCACCCCTTGCCGGCTCCATCGCCGGCTGCCGGTCTTGACCAGAATCCAGTCGATCACAAACCCGCTCACCAGCGCGCCGACCACGGTCGCGAGCAACGGCAGGCTCGTGAGATAACCCGCTTCGAGCGTGCTCACGCCGCGGGTTTCTTTCAGAAATTTCGGAAACCAGGTTCCGTAAAAGATGTAACCGGCGGCGCGAAAGAATTGCTGCCCGCAAATCAACCACATCGGCACGCTGGTCAGGATCGGCTGCCATACCCGCGCGGCTTCGGCCTTCCCTGAAGAGGAATAGGCAGTTGGCGCTTCAGGCAAGGCATGCCTTTCTCTCTCTCTTCCCTGCGAAGGGAGGAGAGGGCCGGGGAGAGGAGGGCCCTCCTCTTGAGCTTTCCCCTCTCCTCGATCCTCTCCCCGCTCATGCCTCGCGGGGAGAGGAAGAATAGCTTCAGAATCGGCCCCCCGAATGTTTTCCAGTTCGGCTGCGTTGACGCCGCGGTGTTCGGCAGGCGTATCGCGAAACCAAAGGTAGAACACTGACGCCCAAATCAAGCCGGGCAAACAAAACACCGCGAACACCCAGCGCCAACTCATCTCTTGCAGCATCCATCCGGTCAACGCGACCGCTACCGCCCCGCCCGCGGACATGCAGCTCGCCAGCCAGCCGCAAGCCACCGCCCGCCGCGTGCTCGGCATCCACTGTCCGATGGATTGAGTCGAGGCCGGGAAGACCCCCGCTTGCGCCAGGCCCATGCCCAACTGCGCCGCGAAGAGCGAGACGAAACCAGTCGCCAGTCCCATGGCCGACGTAGCCAGCGACCACACGGACGCGAACAGCGGCAGGGCGCGGCGGCTCCCCACCGTTTGCACCGTCCAGCCGCTTGGGATCTGAAACACGGAGTAGGTGGCGAAAAACGCCGACATGATCCAGGCCATCTGCCGGTCGCTCAACTGAAGTTCGCGGCCAATCTTCCCGTCGGCCACCGCGACGCCCAGGCAGTTTCGGCTCATGTAGGAAATGGCCGCCGCCGCGCAGAGCGCCGCCAGGACGACAAATCGAACGCGCGTGGGCCGCGAAAGTTCAGCGACTGTGCTGTTCATGTGCCCCATAGGAAAGCAGGCTCTTCTAACCAAACCTCAATCCCAAGGAACCAAGATAAGTGTTCTGCCTCGCGCCAGCGTCTTGGACTGCGGCAGTCGTCTGCCGTGTTTGGGCATGCTCTGCGCATCGAAAGTGCCGAAGACAACACGCAATTCTCCGTCGAGAATCCCAACGGGATTCTGCCTCAAAGCCCAGGGCTGCGAGGAACGAAAGGTTCATATTCGGAAGCGCGCCCTGTGATGACAGCAGATTTCCTCGCTTCGCGCGACCGATTTCGGCAAGGTGCAGCGCGCACGGTGCATCCACAAGTTGGCCGTGAGGCGTAGCGCGGATTTTCAATCCGCCGTATCGCGACTTGTAGTCGGCTGCGCGACAAACTCACCCGACCGCACCGGATTGGCGGGCGTGCCGCAGATTCCAAATCTGCGATACGGCAGAGTGCAACTCTGCGCTACGTGGACGGCGACAACCAGTGGATGCACTGAACGCGCACGACTCAATTCGATCCAGGACTTGTCGTACAGCCGTTGAACCGATTTAACCGCTTTAACCATTTAACTCATTTAACTGATTTGACGTTTGTAACGTTGTAACGCTGCAACGACCTCAATGAACGAACCAACGCTCCTCCCAAAGAACACCCACCTGAGCGGTGTCTTGTCCGTCTTTCAAACGCCCTATCACGAAGACGAGTCCATCGACTTCGCGACGCTCGAACGCGAAATCGATTGGCTCTTTGAAAAGGGCGTCGATGGCGTGGTCATGGCGATGGTGTCTGAAACGTTGCGCCTCACGGACGCCGAACGCAGGCAGGTCGCGGAATTTGTGTGCCAGAAAGTTGGCGGGCGTGGAACTGTGGTCATCAGCGTGGGCGCAGAGAGCAGCTTCGCGGCGACCGAACACGCGCGACACGCTACCGCCGTTGGAGCCACCGCGCTCATGGCGATCCCGCCCGTCTCGGTCGGTGTCAGCGAAGACGCCTTGCGCCGTTATTACGACCGCATCCTTGCCGCGGCTCCTTTGCCCCTGGTCGTGCAGGACGCGAGCGGTTACGTGGGCCGGCCCATGTCGATTCAACTGCAAGCGAAATTGCTGGACGACTTTCCCGAACGCGTCCTGTTCAAACCGGAGGCCACGCCCATTGGGCCTCGACTCTCGGCGTTGCGGGACACAACCAATGGGCGGGCGCGAATCTTCGAGGGCTCAGGCGGGATTGGGCTGGTGGACAGTTTCCGGCGCGGCGTCGTGGGCACCATGCCGGGCGCAGAAATCATTGCGGCGATCGTTGCCCTCTGGCGCGCGCTCAAAGCCGGGGATGAAAAGAGAGCCTACGAACTTTCCTTGCCGATTTCGTCACTGGTGGCGGTCCAAACCAGCCTGGACGCTTTCCTGGCCGTTGAAAAATACTTGCTCGTGAAGCAAGGCGTGTTCAAAAACGCAGTCATTCGCGGGCCGACGGGTTACACTCTGGACGAGGAAACCCGGCGAGAAGTGGATCGGTTGTTCGATTTGTTAGAGGAGGCGCTTGAAGCCGGGTGGAATTCTTAGAGCGTGCTTTGAAGCTCGTAGCCGCCGACGTGAGGAGATCACTTCTTCCCGTTTCTCCAAGCCTCGTTACCCCGGCTGCTACGAAGCGGCGAAATTTTCAAACCTGCTCTTCGTGGAAGCTTCACTGAAGGCGCGAGGACGCTTGCCGCACCTGCACTCCAACCGGAACGATTCCGTTGGAACTGGGGGAGCAGACGCGCCCTCGCGTGTGCCGACTGGCACCTCGCCAGTCGGAGCGTCGTTGAATCAATGGCACGGAATGGGACGGTTCAGTGCGATGGAATGAAGTCGGCGAGGGCCCCGACTCCAGCACGCGGGGGCGCGTGCGCTCCCCATCCGATCCGGCTGAGGGAATCACCCTTTGCCCGCGTATCCTGGCGCCGGCCCGCTAAACGAACTCGTTAATCAGATTCTCCAGGAACTCCTGGCGTCCGCTCGCGTTCGTCGTCACTTCTCCCATCTTGAGCGCGTACGCTTCCAGTTCCTTGAACCCGACTTTGCCTTTCTCGATCTTCTCGCCAATGCCGGAATCCCAGGAACTGTAGCGCTGCCGGACGAATTCCGCGAGACGCCCGTCCTTGCGGATGGCCGCCGCGATCTTCAGGCCGCGCGCGAAGGTGTCCATGCCCGCGATGTGGGCGTAGAAAAGATCGATCGGCTCGAAGCTCTCTCGCCGCACCTTCGCGTCGAAATTCGTGCCGCCCGTGGTGAAGCCGCCCATCTTCAGGATGGTCAGCATCACTTGCGTCGTCAGGTACAGGTCCGTCGGGAATTGGTCCGTGTCCCAGCCGAGCAAAATGTCGCCGGTGTTGGCATCGATCGAGCCGAGGGCCTTGGCTGCGGCCGCGACTTCCAATTCGTGCTGCATCGTGTGGCCGGCGAGGGTGGCGTGGTTGGTTTCAATGTTGAGTTTGAAATCCTTCAGCAGATCGCATTCACGAAGGAAATTCAGACACGCCGCAGCATCGGAGTCGTATTGATGCTTGGTCGGTTCCTTGGGCTTGGGTTCGATGTAAAACTGGCCTTTGAATCCGATCTTCTTCTTGTAATCGGCGGCCATGTGCAGGAACGCGCCGAGGTGATCCATCTCGCGTTTGAGGTCCGTGTTCAGCAAGGTGGTGTAACCTTCGCGTCCGCCCCAGAAAACGTAGCCCGCGCCGCCCAGTTGATGCGTCACTTCCATCGCCTTCTTCACTTGGGCGGCGGCGTAAGCGAACACGTCGGCGTTGCAGCTCGTGGCTGCGCCGTGCATGAAGCGTGGATGCACGAACAATTGCGCGGTGCCCCAGAGCAGCCTGACGCCGGTGCGTTGCTGTTCCTCCTTCAGCACCTTCGCCACGGCGTCGAGGTTCCGGTTCGATTCCTTCAGCGTCCTGCCATGCGGCGCAACGTCCCGGTCGTGGAACGCGTAGAACGGCGCGCCCAGTTTCTCGCAAAACTCGAAAAAGCAGCGGGCGCGGTGTTTGGCGGCTTCGACGCTGCCTTCGCCGAGTTCCCAGGGCCGCACCGCCGAACCCCAGCCGAACATGTCGGCGCCCGCGCCGCGCATCGTGTGCCAATAGACGACGGAAAACCGGAGATGATCTTTCATCGGTTTGCCTTCGACCAGCTCGTGCGGGTTGTAATGCTTGAAGGCGAGCGGATTCTTGGACCGAGGGCCTTCGTATTGAATCTTGGAAATTTTTGGAAACGCGGATGGCATAGACTTCATTTCAGGTTTCTTCGTTTCGGGCGGCGACTCTATCGCTCGACACGCGGCTTGGCAAGGAACCGCAACCCATCGTTAAATCGTTAAAGGGGTTAAATCGTTGCATCGCTCAGATGGACAGTTTTGCGGGTCTTCGCTGAGTCGTAGGCCGCATAGACCAAACGGAGCGTTTTCAGATTATCTTCGCCGGTCGTTTCGGCTGAGTTCTCACCGCGCAGAGCCGCAAGCTGAAACTGCGACCAGAAGCCCGCGCCGAAAATCGCGAAGCACAGTTCGCGGTTTGTCTCGACTGCCGGCTGACGCGTTCGGTTCATCTCCAAGTCAACTGGTTTTCGTCCGCCCTCTTCCCCTCACCCTCACCCTCTCCCTCAGGGAGAGGGAACGTCGTTTGCCGCGCTGGAGCAGGTCTTGGCGCGCGGATTGGCCGACGGACAACGACGGGTTCCCCCTCTCCCCAAGGGAGAGGGCCGGGGTGTGAGGGGGAACAGCGGTCGTCCACCAAACCCTCGGCCTCTCAGAGTGGCGATGAACCGCAGATCCTTCATACCGGTGGAGCGAAGAGGGCTCGTTCAAAATCCACCACACAATGCCGCTTGCCGTTCTGGACCACGCGATGGCCTTCCGCTTGCAGCCGCTCGCGCAGCGCCGGAATTCCGCCCGGATACTTGGCGTTCAGTTCCCCGCCGGACTTGAGCGTCCGCCAGTAGGGCGTGACGCGTTTCCGTCCTTCGGCCGCGGCTTCCTCGGCGGCGTGCGCGGCAATCCAGGCGAAGATGCCGGTGGTAATCGGGCAGGCGATGTCCACGCGATGTTTCTTGGCCAGAACGCCGCGAATTTCATTGATCGTGATCAATCGGCCTTTGGGAATCCGCCGCATGATTTCATCAACCTCCACTTAGGCAACACGGATTTGTCCATCGGTTGTCGCGACCGTTCTCCGGGAGGCGCCTTTGTGCGGAAGGATGTGGTTGGCGAGGGCGCCGACCACGGCACGCGGGGGCGCGTGCGCTCCCCATTTGAACTGTAGCGCGAACTTACGGCAGCGATGCGACGCGGAGGAACATCGCCTGCGAAACGGCGCCGACTTCCAGCGTGCGGCTCAAAACGCCATCCGCGCCCGCCACGTCATCCACCACCGTGTTCCACGCGTTGAGATCGGTGCTGGCCTGGATGCGGTAATTCTGTTTCGCCGAACTTTCCCAGGTCAGCTTGACGCCCTGCAACCCTGCCGCCTTCGCCTCCACGATCCGCAACGCCTTGTAGCGCGGCAGTTCCTCGCCCATGGCCCACTTCGCCGCGCGCACGAAAATCACTTGCCCGATTTCCGTGACCGCCATGAAAACACGGCGCGACCCGCCCGAACCTTGTTCGTTGGTGAACATGTGCACGAGGCGGGCGGAGGCTTTCTCCCCGTTGGCCAGCGTGCCGCCTTTCTCAACCACCGCCAGGCAAACGCGATCGTCGGCGCCGTCGAGCACTCCCAGCACCGTGGCGCCGGCGGCCGCGTCGGCTTTCACTTGCGTGCACCAGCGATACTCAAAATTTCGTTTGCCCCCCGTGGGCACGTGCGATTCCTCCTCCGGATACGGCTCGCGGAAAATCTTCACGCGGCCCTGCGCGTCCAACGGAATGCCCGCCATGATTGGATGATCCGGCGCGACGACTTTCATATACTTGGTCGCGGGAGGCGTGCTCGCTTCATTCGGGTCGCTGCTGGCGGTCCCGTTGTACATGAAAATGCTGCCCTGGCGCCCGGAATTGTTGCCCAGGCACACGTGCTCGCCCATCATCACCGGAATGCCCGGTGGGGGAGGCGGCGTGTCTGCCGAGCCCCCGCTGCCGGACATGATCACCAGGCTGGGGGCAAATTCCTTGTTCGAGGGTTGCAGAAAGTTTTGCGGATCCTGCCCGACCGTGCTCGCGGCCGGGCCGAGCAATTTGTCGAGGATGAGCCGGCAGGCGTAGCCGTAATCGGAGAGCCTGGACGCCATGGCGACGTCGCCGGGCGTGACCATGCCCGGACCTTTTTCGTCGGTGACGAATTCCGTGCCGAACTGCGTGTCTTGCGGGTTGCGCGTGCTGATGAGGATCACGCCGGCCTGGGTTGGAATGGAAGCGGCGATGAGCGCCAGCGCGAGCGCGCCGGCCCAGCGGGAATGATGTTTCATGCGATGGTTCTCCTATGTGCCGCGCGGAGCGGCGATCGACACCCGGTCCCGGGAGCAATCCTCAGGTGTCTCCTTGATTGATCTGGCTTCGCTTTCAATCGCGGCAGAACCGCCTCCCGAAACCGGAACTGCCTGCGGTTGGAAATCTGATAGCGCCACGGCTTGGGATTGTGCGCCGCGGCTCGATCCACCGTCAACGGCAAAACGGCAAAGCGGCCAGCCCTGAATTTTTTGTTTGTCTCCGGCGACGCTTGATGGGATTCCCTTTCCGGTCCGTTTGCCGACAAACATCATGTTCCTTATGTCTATGAATCGCCAAATTCAAATCTGTGGGTTTCTCACGCTCCTGGTCGCCCTGTCTGCCGCGGCTTCTGATTGGCCGCAATGGGGCGGGCCGCACCGAAACGGTGTTTCCCAGGAAACCGGTCTCCTCAAAGAATGACCGAAAGAAGGGCCGAAGCTCCGGTGGCGAGTCACTGACCTTGGCTCCGGGTACTCGACGCCCGATCAGCCGAAGCACACCATTCCGGGCGAGAAGTCCTGGGCCTATCCCGTGGTCGCCAACGGGAACCTTTACATCCGTGATCACGGAACGCTCTGGTGCTACGACGTGCGTGCGGCGCGATAAGGGCGTGTCGATGCAGCGAGAAACGAAGGAGCAGACAACTGCCTTTTGCTTTATCGGCTGTGGAGAGTCGCACCGCCTGAAACCTTGCGTGGACGAGTTGAGGAGGGCCTCACGACTACCAACTTCAAAGCAGTGACTTCGCTGCGCTGCATCCGCGCACTCCAGGCCTCAATCGAAATTCGGCCGCACCCACTCGATCGATTTCATCTGCGATTCGAGTTCCTCGGCGAGCAGGCAGCGTTTGGAAATCAGCGCTTCGGCAGCGGCGCGGAATTGACGGGAGTAATCGTCGAAAGACCGATAGCGCTCGCGCAAGGACGGACGCGGGTCGCCGAGTCGTTCGCGTTCGGCGGCCGTCTTCGCGAACGGCACGTAGCCACCCGCCAATGAGACCAGTTCGTTCTCGGCGCCGTGGGCGCGGCTGCGGAGGTTCCAGCTTGTGTAAGTGCCCGCGGGTACGGCGACCGCCGGGATGAGCAGCGCGCCCCGTTCATTGTTGTCAGCGCCGCAGGCCAGGACTTTCACGCCATACAGTCCGCGACTGATGGGCGGTTCGATGGTCGAGCGGCGGCGCGGAAAAAACTCCGAACCGCGATCGAGAAATTCGGGCGTGTGAATGACTTCGGGGTAACGAACGCCGGGAAGCGCGCTCCAGCCGCTCTCTTTTTCGCGCCAGCCGGCCAGCGTGCCATCGGAAATGCGCGGATAAACGCTGGCCGGCGGTTCTTGGCCCGTGCGCACCCACTGATCGAGGGCCGTGAGCAAGGCGCGCAGTAGCGGGCGATAATCAGCGGGATTGCCGATGAGTTGGCCGCGGTCGGGCGCAGAGCCCGGTTTGCCGCTGCCCGCGCCGTGTTGTGTTCCGCCGAAACAATAGACGCGCACTTCGCGGGGCAACACGGAATCGCGAACGCCGGTCGGGTCCGTGTGGACCAGCGAACCGGCGCGGTGCCAGTACTCGCTGCTGCTTTGCGTGTGCATGACTTTCGGCACCGTGCCGCGCGCGCGGTCACGGCGCAGGATGCCGTCCTCACGTCCGGAGAAGGGATCGCGTTCGTCTCCGTACGTGAACGGGAATTGGTCAGCCGGAAAGAGATGATTGTCGTGCTGGCTATTGTGCCGCGTGGGGGAGGCGAAACGATGATTGAAGAAGCCCAGGCCGCCGCCGGCGACGTGCGGCATCACGGCATCGAAAACTTGCCGGGCTTGTTCGTCCGCGTTGAAGCCGTCGTACAGGAACTGGCGCAAGCAGCGTCCGGATTGAGAAACGCCAAAACCGTAAGCGAACTTCATCGCCGAGGATTTTGCGCCGGCGCTGACGAATGGGTTCTGGTCGGAGGCGTCGTATTTCAGGAACGCCACCAGATCGCGAATCCCGGCCAGACCGAGACCTTGCACGAGCGAACCCTGGGCTTCATAAACCACTTCGTAAATGTAGCCCGGCTGCAAACCGGCGGGCAGGACCAGGTCGATCTGCGGCATCTCGCCGCGCTCGCCATTGACTTCAATCCAACGTTTCTCGAAGCGCCATTGTTCGCGCGGGATCGTGATGCGCGCATCTTTCTCGCGCAACCGCCAGGTGAGCACGGCGTCGCGTTCGCCGCGTTCGGTTGGCTCGAAGGAGCCTTGATTGGCCCATTGCGCCAGCGTGTGCCGGTCTGCCGCTGTTTCCGGCACGACTTCCGCGCGCACCAATCCGACCAGCGGTTTGCCATCTTGCAAGGCGGGCGGAGCGCGCAGGCGCAATCGTCCTTCACCCGGCTGAGTTTGCGCGATCCACCCGCTCCAGAGCACAACGTAGCCTTTGCGCATCAGGAATTCGTCCGCGCCGGTATTGAACATGCCGGGCGCGACCTTGTTGCCGCGATTGTTCACGTCGTAAAGAACTGCGCCGTTGGCTTTGGCCAGATCTTTGGGCGCGAGCCATTCGACATCGGCTGAAAATTCGACCAGGCCGGCGGGGTTGCGCGGTGCCAGTCCCAGGTCAATGACCGTCTGATTCGCCGGATGTTTCGGATCAACCGCGAAGAAGGCCTGGCCGCGGCACCGTTCGTACGGTCCAATCTCGTCGAAAGCGCGTCCCTGGGCGTACGGCTCGCGGGAATTGATTTCGATGCGGGCGACGGTGGCCAGAAGGGAAGGCGCGATGGCGACGAGGCTCGCGGCCAAAAGACAGGAGAGGCGAAGGTGAGTGGTCATGGGCTTTTGGGCGGTCATGACCCTACGCCGGCAGATCAGTTTGTTCAAAGTTCAAAGTTCAAAGTTCAAAGTTGCGCCAGGAGTTTTCCTTGCGCCGTGGTCTGATCCGGCCTTACGCTCCTGCCCACCGTAGAAATGCAAAACTGGCTTCGTGACTCATGAATCGAAACGTTTGGCTTGTCTTGGTCGCTTTGGCTGCGGGCGTACTTTTGTTGGCGCTCCTGGGTCGCCGCGAACCGGTGCCGTCGCAAGCCGGCGCGGCGCTGCAGCCGCCAGCTTCTCCCAGCGTGTCGGCCCCGGAAAAATCCGCGGCCGCCCCTCGGCCAGCTCCTCCTCCGCAGGCTGTCGCCCCTGCCCATTCGGCTGAACGGCCGGCTCCCGCTCCAGCGCCGCAAGCTTTGCCCGTCGAGCCGCCGGTCGCCACGCCCGAAGCCGCACTGCAAAAACTGGGAAGGAACTCCGGACTCGCCTTTTCCGCCGGGGCCAAAGTTCTCAGCTTCGGCGATGGCGGTGTGCCGGACCCGACGATTGGTTTTTATGAATGGGTCGTGGTGTCGCCGACGCCGCTGGCGTTGCCGAATGGTCTGCAGGTCGGCGATCCGGGAGTTTCGAACCTTCCCGTCGCCCAGGCCGTGCAATTGGTGGAATCCAAGATGGGCGACACCAAGGTCGAGAATCCGCAGACGGCGTTCTCACTGAGCTGGCAGAAAAACGGATTCGCCTTCAGCGGGACATGGGTTCGCGCGCAGGGCGCCGATTACTTGATCGTGCAGCACACGCGGAATTGAGGAACTTAAACCAAGGCCGCGTTCCACCGCGTCCCGGATTAATCCCCGCATGACTCATCACTTTTCTCTTGGCTTCAGACACAACCTGGTATTTGAGCGTCGATTCAGATTCGACGCTCCTATTCCCCTCACCCCGGCCCTCTCCCTTGGGGAGAGGGAGGAATTCTATCCCGCGCAGGAAGCTCCCCATGCCCTGCCTTCAAACCCTGATGGCCATGGTGCCACCCTCTCCTTGGGGAGAGGGCAGGGAGAGGGGAAAGGGAGCGCAGTTCAGCTTGGTGCTCACAAGTTGAGATGTGCGCTCGCCGTCCTTCTCGGAACGTCGTTGATTCCGATTTCCGCGGCGAACCACAGCGAGCTTCTCGGAGCGAAAGTTCCCCTGGCCAATGTCGTCGGCCCGCTCGAACCGCTTGGGAAGCCCAAGCAATTGCCCATCCGCGTTCTGCCGTTCATTGAACACGTCCGCGAGAACTTGCCGGGCGCCCCAACGAACGGCGTGAGATCCGTCCGCTTTGATGAGAACGGATTACTCGTGGTCGTGACGGACTCCGGCCCCCTCCGTCGCGACCGCGATGGCAAATGGCAAACGGCCGAAACCGCACCTTCCGCTCCCCCGGGGATTCCGCCAGGGACCAAAGCGACCTCGTGGGTGCACACCCGGAGTGGAATCTGGCTCGGCTCGGATTCCGGCCTTTACCACAAGACCCCGCCCGAAGCGCGGGCCCTCAAGCACGAGCACTATGGTGTGGACGGGCCGCTCTCCACCCGCATCACCGCCCTCGCCGTGGACTCGAAGGACACCCTCTGGATCGGCACGCCGCTCGGACTCAGCGTGCGGCCGGCGGACGGCAAGTGGCGGCACCTCTGCGGCCGCGAGGGGTTGCCTGTCGAGGACATCACAGCGCTGGCCGTGGACAAGGACGACAACCTGTGGATCGGCACTTCGGAAGGCGCGATCTTTTACGGGCCCGACGCGCCGGATCGCAAATGGTTTTACCGCGCGGGACGGCGTTACCTTCCGGAGGACCGTGTTCTCTCGGTGGCGTGCGCGCCCGACGGGACGCCTTTCTTCGCCACGGCTGCCGGGGTCAGCCGGATCGCGTTGGTGAAAACCACCTTGCTGGAAAAGGCTCGCGCCATTGAAAAGCGCCTTAACGAGCGCCACCGCCGCTTTGGTCTCGTGGCGGAATCCATGTTGAACGATGCCGAAAATCCCGCCTCGCACACGATTGGCGACAACGACAACGACGGTCTCTGGACCGCGTATCACGTGGCCGCCATGTCACTTTGCTTCGGCGCGACCCAAGACGCCGCCGCCAAAGCGTCGGCGACGCAGAGCATGCACGCGCTCTATATGCTGCAGGACGCGTCCGGCACGCCCGGACTCGTGGCGCGCAGCGTCGTGACCGCCGAGGAAGGCCGGACCAAGAGCAAGCAATGGCGCCCCACGCCGGACGGCAAGCTGTACTGGAAGAGCGATACTTCGAGCGACGAGATCGATGGGCATTACCTGGCGTTCTTCACCTTCTGGGAGCACATCGCGAAACACGATTCCACCGAGCGCGAGCGCTGCGTCCAACAAGTGCGCGAAATCACGGACTACCTTCTGGACCACAATTACCAGCTTATCGACTGGACCGGCAAACGCACGCTCTGGGGGTTCTGGAATCCGGAGAACCTGAACGACGACCCGGAGCATTATCTCGAGAACGGCCTGAACTCGCTCCAGATGCTCTCGTTCCTCAAAGTGGCCCACTACATCACGGGCGACCCGAAATATTTCGCCCATTACAAGAAACTCATTCTGGAACACCGTTACCTCAGCAATGTGTTGCTCACGAAAAAGGTTTTCCCAGACGAAGTGAACCACTCGGACGACCAGCTCGCGTTCGTCGCCTGGTATCCGATCCTTCAATTGGAGAAAGACCCGGTGCTTCGCGCGGCGCTGCACGCGGCCGTGCGGCGCGATTACCAGGTCGTCGCGCCGGAGGGTCCCAGTTTCTACATTTTCACCTACGCGACCATCGATCCGAACCACGCCGACCTCGAAGCCGGCATCCGGAATCTCCGGGAAATTCCCACGGACCGCCGCACCTGGCGAATGCGGAACAGCCACCGCGCGGACGTGGTGTTCGAGCCTCGGTCCGATCGATTCGCGCGCCGCCAACTCGCCCACGTGCTCCCGGCGGACGAGCGCAACTTTCAAAAGTGGAATTCAAATCCCTACGTTCCGGACAGCGGCGGAGATGGACGGCACGAGGACGACGGCGCGGCGTATCTGTTGCCCTACTGGATGGCGCGGTATCACGGGTTCGTTGCGGAGCCTTGATCGTTCGGGTCAACCGGCCAAGCGCGAATCCGCGCACCAGGGCACGGATGAAATCAAAGTTCTGTTGCCGTTTGTGCAACGGAAGAGTCAAGGCGGTGGCGCAACCATGGGAATCAAATCGCGTTCATTCCCGCCTTTTTCTTCAGGAGCGGCGATAGGTCTTGTTGGTGCTCAGGTCGGACGGTCCTTTTACAGCTCCGAAATGGTGTCGCATGACCGTCAGTTGATCGCCGCGATGCAGGTGCGACTCCAAGGCCCGGCGCGCGATTTCGCCCTGGGTAAGAACCGTCTGCCGTGCCTGCTCCCGGAGAGCGTTGGCCAGTTTCTCTCCCAGCCGGATGGTCAAGGTTTCACTCACGGGCGGACCATAATACATCTTCCATAGCAAACCAATCTGCGGAGAAACGCTGGAGCAACTCCGAGCGCTGCTGACCCAAGGTTGTCAGGAGCAATGCAGCGAGTCGGTTCGACAGACCCACGGCCAGTTCCGGGTTTGGCGGAATCGTCAGGCGCACCAGCCTGTCCCCTTGCGTTTCCTCCCGCCGCAGACTCGACCTCTCCCAGGCTGCAAATTCTTCTCGCGTACTGCCAAACGCGTCGTTCAGGCGCTGGCGCTCTTCTGCCTGATGGCAAACTTGCCAGACGAGCCAAAAGAAGCCCCGCGCCGGCCAACGCGGGTGGGGCTGCTTGAAGCGCGGCGTTCCCAACCAAGGCCGCTGTGGCCGCCGACACGGAAACTGCCGTGGGTTCCAAAACCGCAGCGAGCGCCGTGCTCGTCGCCGTTTTGAAGCCGCGGCGTCGAAAGAACTGAGCCAGTTTCTCCAGAGCGCTGCCGACGCGTTTGCGCGCCGCGTCTTCGTTGACGCCCAGCGCACTGGCGACCGCACAGTCTGCTCCGAACATAGATGCCATCGCCGTCGCGCGGCGAGAAGATGACCGAACAACGCACGTCGCCTTTAGCGTGAGACGAATGGCATGGTCGGCGAAGCAGGCTCGGGCTTCCGGGGTGATTTCCGGGAAGTGGATCGCGTACTTCTCCCCTCGGATCAGAACTTCAGCATGACGGAGGTCCACGGTGACAAGGCAGACATTCTCGGAGGATTGTTCTCAAAGGCGCACACGATCCCCCTCTCGCTTCCAGCAAAGTTCGATGCTCATGGGTTGCCGGCCTCGACGTGGATTAGGCCAATATTAGCCTTTTAAGAAGTCTAATTTCATGCGATTTTGGCCTTCTTAAAAGGACAAGATGCGAGACGTAATCCGACAGAAATTAGTTGAGGCGCTGGCATTGAAGCCGCCGCGAATGACGCGGCGCGAGGCCAGACTGCCCGCCATTCCGAACAAGGTCCACGCCGTGATCGGCATGAGGCGCGCGGGCAAAACCTGGTTTCTGTATCAATGCCTTCAGGATCGCCTGGCGGCCGGAACACCGCGCAAAGCCTTGGTCTATTTCAATTTCGAGGACGAGCGCCTGGCCGGATTGGAGGCCAGGCAATTAGGCTGGGTGCTCGAAGAGTACTTCGTGTTGTGTCCGCAATTTCGTGATCAACAGCGGGTCACTTTCTTTTTTGACGAGATTCAACAGATTCGCGGGTGGGAATTATTCGTCCGTCGAATTCACGATTCAGAGAAAGTGGAGATCTTCGTCAGCGGTTCCTCCGCACGGCTGCTGAGCCGAGAGGTTGCGACGGAACTCCGGGGGCGCGGGACGGAGACGGTTGTGTTTCCATTTAGTTTTGCGGAGTATCTTCAACATCACGGCGCCGAACGCCCGGCGCGGCCGTCGTTTACGAGCAAGGCGGAGCGGTCAAGACTGGAGCGGTCCTTCCGGGAATATCTGGACACCGGCGGATTCCCGGAAGCCCAAGGGCTGCCGGCGGCCGAGCGCGTCGGTCTGCTTCAAGGTTACGCGGACACGGTGGTCTTTCGCGATGTAATGGAGCGCTACGGGATCACCAATGTGGTGGCTTTGCGGCGGCTCGTGCGGCATCTGCTTGGGGCGGCTGGAGGGCCGTTCAGCGTCACGAAATTCTACAACGACCTGCGTTCTCAAAACGTGGCCGTGGCGCGAGAAGCATTGCACCACATGCTGGCCCACCTGGAGGACGCTTTCCTGGTGCGTCTCGTGTCGCTCGCCACCACTTCCGAGCGCCAGCGAAAGGTCAATCCCCGCAAAGTCTATCCTATCGACCCGGCCTTGATTTCAGCCTTTGACCGCAGCGGCAAGGCGAACCCAGGGCACGCTCTGGAAACCGCCGTGTTGGTCGAATTGGATCGTCGCAAGTGCGGGACGAGCTACGTGTTCACACCGTCCGGTTACGAGGTGGATTTCCTGGCGCGCAGTTGGAATGGCCGGCTGACCCTGATCCAGGTCGCGACGGATCTGTCAGACCAGGCGACGCGTGAGCGCGAGTTTCGGGCGCTCGCGGATGCCTTGCCGGCGCATCGCCGCGCACAAGGACTGGTGCTGACCCTGACGGGCACGGACTCAATGGCGGCTCAAGCGGACGCACCCAAAGGCGTGGCCGTGAGGCCGGCTTGGGAGTGGATGCTTGAGCAGGAAGCGGAGACATGAGCGCCCAATACACCCTCGGACTTGATTACGGCACCAATTCGGTGCGCGCGTTGATCGTCAACGCCGCCAACGGCAAGGAGGTCGCCACGGCCGTCTGGAATTACGAGCACGGCGAGGTCGGTGTGATCCTCGCGCGCGATCCGAATCTCGCGCGCCAGCATCCGGCCGACTACGTCAAGGGCGCCGAAGTCACGATCAAGAAAGCTCTCGCCGGCGCCAGGCGAAACGTGCGTGGCTTCCGCCCCGAACAGGTCATCGGGATCGGCGTCGATACGACCGGCAGCACGCCGATCCCGGTAGATGAGAAGGGCAGACCGCTCGCGTTCGACAAGCGATTTGCCAAAAATCCGTCCGCAATGGCGTGGTTGTGGAAGGATCACACAGGGGTGGCTGAAGCCGAGGAAATCACGGCGAAGGCGAAGGAGCTTCGGCCGCAGTATCTCGCCAAATGCGGGGGCACGTATTCGAGCGAATGGTTTTTCAGCAAGATTCTGCATTGCCTGCGCACGGCGCCCGGCGTGTTCGACGCCGCTTACTCGTGGGTCGAATGCGCGGATTGGGTGCCAGCCATGCTCACGGGCACCGAAGCGCCCGAGAAGCTGACCGTGGGCGTTTGCGCCGCCGGGCACAAGGGGATGTACCACGACGATTGGGGCGGCTACCCGGACGCCGAGTTTCTAAGGGCGCTCGATCCGAAGCTGGGCGAGCTTCGCGCGCGGCTGCAGCCCCAAGCGCACACCATCGATCGCGCGGCGGGCGATTTGACGGAGGATTGGGCGCGCCGCACGGGATTGCGCGCGGGCATCCCGGTGGCAGTCGGAGCATTCGACGCGCATCTGGGCGCCGTGGGCAGCGGCATCGCGCCCGGCACGCTGGTGAAGATTATTGGCACCAGCACGTGCGACATGATGGTGGTGCCCCTCGATCAGCCGCTGGCGGACGTGCCGGGGCTTTGCGGCATTGTCAACGGAAGCGTCCTGCCGGGTCACTTTGGACTCGAAGCCGGACAGTCGGCCGTCGGCGACATTTTCAATTGGTTTGTGAACTACCTCCAGCCGGGCGGAAGAAAGCTCGGCTCGCATGAGGCGCTCACGGCGGGAGCCGCCAAGCTGAAGGCAGGCGAATCGGGATTGCTCGCGCTCGATTGGAACAACGGCAACCGCACGGTCCTCGTGGATCAACGCCTGACCGGCTTGCTGCTGGGACAGACCCTTTACACGACGCCGGCGGAGATTTACCGCGCGCTCATCGAAGCGACGGCCTTTGGCGCCCTGACCATCATCAATCGCTTCGAGGAATACGGCGTGAAGGTGGAACAAGTCGTGAACTGCGGCGGCATCGCGGAAAAGAACCCGCTGGTCATGCAGATTTACGCGGATGTGACAGGACGTCCGATGATGGTTTCGCGCTCCGCCCAGACCTGCGCGCTGGGCGCCGCAATCGCCGGCGCCGTGGTGGGCGGTGCTTATGGCGATTATGCCTCGGCGCAAAAGGCGATGACGGCGCTGAAGCCGCGCGTGTTCCGGCCAAATCCGAAATACGCGGAGGTTTACAGGGACCTTTATGCGCTTTACAGAAAACTGCACGACGCCTTCGGCACACAGGAGTGGAGCGGCAACCTTTATCCGGTGATGAAACAGCTCATCGACATTCGGAGTAAGGCCAGGAATTGAGAGGAGCGTGATGCTTGCAGCACTCAAAACTGACGTCTGGCGGGCCAATCACGACCTGGTAGAGCGCGGCCTGGTCATCGAGACCTGGGGCAACGCGAGCGGCATTGACCGCGCGCGCGGCCTGATGGTCATCAAGCCTTCCGGCGTTCCCTACGAGGGCATGCGCCCCCCAGCGGAGGGGTTCGGGTGAGGGAGAACCGACCGATTTCACGGCGTGGCGAAGCGCAACTCACTAAACCCGCGGATTACGCGAATCACGCCGATAGGAATCAGTCTGATCCGCGCCCATCCGCGAAATCCGCGGTCAGAAATCCTCGCGAAAATGCGTCGTGTTAACGGACAGGAGCGCAACGAACAAAGACTTCGTTAGCTTCGTTGCCTTCTGTTGAGACTCTGCCCCGCTTGAGACACATCACTAGCTGCGCTGAGTGCCGAATAAAGGATGGCGATTCAACCGTCAAAAGGCTATGAACCACCCCATGAAGACCCTGGATCGGAGATCTTTCCTGAAGACATCAACACTCGCCGGCTTTGGGTTGGCGGCTTCGTTTGCTCGGGCCGCGGAGACGCCAGGCCCCGGTCGGAAATTCACGATTGCCCTGTCTTGCGGGATGATCGGCGTGCGCGGCGATCCGCGCAAAGAGATCGAATGGGCAGCGCAATTTGGCTTTGAGGCGATTGAGCCGTCGGCGGCGTTCCTCGGCAAGCTGGCGGATACCGAACTGCAAGCTTACCTCGGCGAGATGAAGAACAGGAAGCTGTCGTGGGGTGCGGCGGGCTACCAGCCCGCCGGGCCTTTTGGCGGCAGGTTGCCGCCAAACACGGGCTGGTAGCCCGTTTCACCCATTTTTCAGACAGGCTCTAAGACACCCCCGTTCGCCGCGATCATTTGACCGGAGTCACTGTCTCCCGTAAATTTTCGCTGACGATTAAGTTAAGCCAATTCCCGACATGTTTGACTTCAGCCAGCCCATCACCCGCCGCCAGGCGTTGAAAACCGCCGCGTGCGGCTTCGGTTACCTCGCGCTGGCGGGCCTGGCTGCCCAACGCGCTGCCGCGGCAAATCCTCTCGCGCCGAAAATCCCGCACTTTCGCGCACGCGCCAAACGCGTCATCTTCATTTTTATGCAAGGCGGGCCGAGCCACGTCGATTCTTTCGACTACAAGCCCATTCTGGACAATGAAGATGGGAAGATGCTCAGCTTCGACGACGCGCGCACCATCGCTAACATCGGCAAACGCGCCACGCCTCAGCGCGTCATGAAGCCCCTCTGGAAGTTCGCGCGGCACGGACAGAGCGGGCGCTGGGTGTCGGACCTTTTTCCCGAAATGGCCCGGCACGTGGATAATCTTTGCTTCATCCACTCGCTGCACACCGAGGGCGTGGCGCACGGGCCGGCCACGCTGTTCCTGCACTGCGGTTCCACCAACTTCATTCGCCCCTCGATGGGTTCGTGGGTGACCTACGGGTTGGGCACGGAGAACGACAATCTGCCGGGCTTCGTGACGCTCAGTCCGTCCGGCGGCAATGGCGGTCCGCGCAACTACGGCAATGCGTTCCTCCCCGCGGTGTATCAAGGCACGGCCATTGGCCGGGCGGGCGCGCCGGCCAGCGAAGCCACCATTCGCAATCTCTCCAATCTTTCCGTTTCGCCGGAAGCACAGCGGCGGCAGTTCGAAATGATCCGCGAATTGAACGCCGAGCAATTGAAGCGAAACCCGGGCGACTTCGAGATCGAAGCGGTCATCAACTCCTTCGAACTCGCCTGGCGCATGCAGAACCACGCGCCCGGCGCGCTCGACCTCGCTCAGGAATCTCCCGCCACGCTCGCCTTGTACGGGATTGGCGAAAAGGCCACGGACAATTTCGGCCGCCAATGTCTGATGGCGCGCCGCCTGTGCGAAGCCGGCGTGCGCTACGTCCAGGTTACTTACGGCGATAACACCGCCAACCCGGCCTGGGACCAGCATTCCAATTTGCCGAAACACGCCGATCACGCGCGCGCGGTGGACAAACCCGTTGCCGGCCTGCTGGCCGATCTCAAGCAGCGCGGGTTGCTCGAAGACACCGTGGTCTGGTGGGGCGGCGAGTTTGGCCGCACGCCTTACGCCGAGAAGAACGGTACCGGCCGCGACCATAATCCCGGCGGCTTTACGGTCTGGCTTGCGGGTGGCGGTTTGAAGGCCGGATTTGCTTTCGGCGAGACGGACGAGTTCGGCCATCTCGCGGTGAAGGACAAAGTTCACATGCACGACCTGCACGCCACGATCCTGCACTTGCTCGGACTGGACCACGAGCAGCTCACGTATCGGTTCGACGGCCGCGATTTTCGGCTGACCGATGTCGCCGGGCGAATCGTCAGAGAGATTCTCGTTTAAGTTTCAGGCGAATCCAACAGGGTCTGCAGCCGCTCCGCCAGCGGCTGCGGCAATCGTTCGAGCCAGTGCCGATCCACCAATCCCACCTCAATCAAGTCGCGCAAGTGCGTGCGGTCACGGTCGCGAAATGCGGCGAGCTTCATCCGGACCAGACCCTCAAGTGTAATCAGCCGGAACTGGTCGCCGGCCTCTGCTTCGTCCACGCCGGGCGCGGGCGCGGGGCTGTCCGGACGCACCTTCTCGGAAGCAAACACGATGTGAACGGCGTCTCGGGCGCTGGCTGTCGGGCCATCCAAAAAGATGTCCAGCGTGCCGGCTTTTCCAAGGCTCGCCAGGCGGCGGTAAATGAATCCCGCCCTTTCCAACGCCGCCTTGGCGCTGTCCAGGTCCCCGCGGCGCAACAGAATATCGACGTCCCGCGTGTTGCGCACCGCCGCTTCATCCACGCGGGAAACCCAGGCGGCAACGGCGTTGCCCCCCACGACGGCGTAGGGAACACCTGCCGATTCCAGCGCGCGTGCGGCGCGCAACAACCGCTCCCGGACCTTTTCCACGGCGCGGATGATACGGGGCCAGGAGACCGGGGCAAGTTTCACGGAGGACTTCACGCCGGGGGTTCTGGGAGTCATCCTCGGCTCGTTCGCCAGAGGATCGGCACGCCTCGCCACTGATGAATGCGCATGTCATTGCTGATGAGACGCAGACCATGCGCCAACGCCGTGGCGACAATCAGTTGATCGGCCGGATCCTTGTGAAATCCGGACGACTCCAACGAGGTCACGCGTTCGGCGATGGCGGGCGTCACGGGCAACACGGTCAATTCGGGAGTAACAGCCAGCCGGAAGAACTCCGCCAGCGGGATCGACAGTTGCAGCCGGCCCAATTCGACGAGCTTCGCCGCCTCCCATAACGAAATGTCCGCGAGTGCCAAAGCGTCGGCGTGAGCCGTTAACGTGCGCTCCACCAATGGCGGCACAGGTTCGTCGCAGGCGCGTTGGATCCAGGCATGCGTGTCCAGCAAATGGGTCATTTGGCCGACTCCCATTCCAGCCCGGTGCTGTAAAGCTCACCAAGGATCTTGGCCTTGCCTTTCAGCGCGCCTTGCCAGGTCTTGGGTTGGACGCGCTGGAAGAGGAATTCCTGATCTCCGGAGGTCACATAGACGAGTTCGCCGGTGGCCGCGGCTTCTCGCATGCGGCTGAAATCACGCTGAAATTCGCGGGAGGTGACTTTCATGCCTGACAAACTGTCTGACAGCCGGTGATCTGTCAATGGCCAGATTTTTGCACAGACCCTTGACGCTCCTTTTGAGGCGCTAAAATGGCATTTGACGGAAGCCCTCGCGTCGTCCGACCATCTTCGACGTTCCTAAAGATGTGTCCGGACACTTATTACGAGCGCTTCGGTTTTTGCGAAGGACAAATTGCCGCGCCGCCGCATCCTGAGCTGGGCCTGGTGGTCGTCATCCCGTGCTTCAACGAGCCGGATTTGATCGGCAGTCTCGGATCGCTTTGGAATTGCGACCGGCCCGCCGGCGCCGTCGAAGTGATCGTGGTTCTCAATTCTCCGGCGAGTTGTGACGCGGCGGTTCGCGAGCAGAATGAGCGAAGCTTTCAGAAGGCTTCCGACTGGATCGCGCAGCATCCGGACCCTCGCCTGAGCTTCCACTTGCTTCATCTTCCGGACCTGCCGCCGAAGCACGCGGGCGTCGGTCTGGCGCGAAAAATCGGCATGGACGAGGCCGCGCGGCGGTTCGATCAGTTGGGCAAGCCGAGAGGGATCATCGTCGGCTTCGACGCGGATTGCCAGTGCGACGCCAACTACCTGACGGCGATTGAACGGCATTTTCTCGATCATCCGCGTTGTCCCGGTTGCAGTGTCTATTTCGAGCATCCTCTGGAAGGTTCCCTGGAGGCGGAAGTCTATGACGCGATCGCAGCCTACGAGCTTCACCTCCGTTTTTACAATCAAGCGCTGCGTTACGCCGGATTTCCTCATGCCCACCACACGCTTGGCTCCTGCATGGCCGTGCGAGCTAACGTCTATAAAAGCCAAGGCGGCATGAATAGGCGGCAGGCCGGCGAGGATTTCTACTTCCTGCAAAAAATCATCCCGCTCGGCGCGTTTGCCGATTTGACGGCGACACGCGTCATTCCTTCGCCGCGTCCATCGGATCGCGTCCCGTTCGGCACGGGGAAGGCCGTGCTGGATGCTTTGCGAGAAGGGAAACGCGCGACTTACCCGCTGGAAGCTTTTCTGGATTTGCGAACGCTTTTCCTAGCCATCCCCGCGCTCTGCGACGGTCACGCAATTTCAAACCCAGATTTCCTCTCTGCTGCGTCAAAGGCGATGCGCTCTTTTCTGGACAAGGAAGACTTCGTGAAGTCCCTGCAGGAGATTCGCCAGAACACCGCGAACGAAGCCACTTTCCGGAGCCGCTTCTTCCGCTGGTTCAATGCGTTCAGGGCGATGAAATTCGTGCACCACGCCCGAGACTACTTCTACGGCGAGCCGAAAGTTGGCCCCGAAGCGGTCCGACTTTTGCAGTTGGTAGCCGGCGACGTTCAAGGCCTCGACGGAATGGCAGTCCGCGACCTGCTGGCGATTTACCGCGCGCTGGAACGCAAGGTCGGAAACAGCCAAGCAAAGGATTAATCATGCACCCAATGAAGATTCACTGGAACTTGGCCGCTCTGATCTGGGCTCTCACCACCGCCACGGGCCAGGCCGCGGATCTGAACTACGATTTGCTGATCCGTGGCGGCAAGATCGTCGATGGCACGGGCAATCCGTGGTTTTACGGCGATCTGGCTGTGGCCGGTGATCGGATCGCGTCCGTCAGCACCGCCAAGCCCGCCACGGCCAAGCGGGAGATTGACGCGCGCGGCCTGGTGGTCGCGCCCGGATTCATCGACATGCATTCCCACTCCGAATGGTTGTTGCTGGAAGACGGGGACGCGCAGAGCAAGATTCGCCAGGGCGTCACCACCGAAGTCTTCGGCGAGGGAACTTCCGCCGGTCCGTTCAAAGGCAAACTCCCCGCCCGGCAAGCGCGGATTGGGAATCGCCCCGCGGTCATTACGACGCTGGGCGAGTATCTCGCGGCGATCGATCAAGCGCGGACGTCGGTGAACGTCGTTTCCTATGTCGCCGCAGGGAATGTCTGGCAGAGTGTCATGGGCCATTCTTTCGAGCGCCCGACGGCGGCGGATTTGCAGAAGATGAAAGATCTCGTGGGGGAAGCGATGCGTGACGGCGCCTTTGGCCTTTCGAGCCAATTGATGATGCCGCCCGGCTCCCTTGCCACCACCGATGACCTGGTCGAGTTGTGCAAAGTCGTCCACGAGTTCGGCGGCATTTTCGTGAGCCACATTCACGATGAAGGCCTCGGCGTCTTCGATTCAGTGAAGCAGGTCGTGGAAGTTGCCGAACGCGCGAACGTGCCGCTGGACATTCTTCACCTGAAAATCGCGGATCAACAATATTGGGGCCGGATGAATGAAGTCGTGGCGTTGATCGACGAAGCGCGGCGGCGCGGCGTCAATGTCCAGGCCAATGTCTATCCCTACACGCGGGGCAACAACGATCTCGCCAGCATCATCCCGCCGTGGGCGCACGAAGGCGGGAAATCTCAAATGCTGGCCCGGCTCAAAGATCCGGCCCTGCGGCCCAAGCTCAAACACGATATTCAGAGCGGCATCCCCGGCTGGTACAATCATTACACCGCCGTCGGCGGCGATTGGAGCCGCATGCTCGTCAGCGCGAACAACCGCTACAAGGGGTTGACGATGGACCGGGTAATCGCGATGAGGAGTGAGGGAAAGACCCCGCGCCCGGATCCGTTGGACATTCTGTGCGAGGTCTTGATCGAGCACGACGGATCGGTCGGCACGGTTTACGCCCATCACACGGAGAAGGACATGAATCTGGCGCTGGCCCAGCCCTGGTGTTCCGTGGGCTCGGACGGTTCAGCCTACGCGACGGAGGGGCTGCTCCGCCGGGGAAATCCGCACCCGCGCAACTTCGGCACCTTTCCGCGCGTGCTGGGAGTGTATGTGCGCGAGCGCGGCCTGCTCCGACTGGAAGACGCGGTTCGGAAGATGACCTCGCTGAACGCCGCCAAACTCGGTCTCCGTGATCGCGGCCTGCTCCAACCTGGCGCGTTCGCCGATATCGTGATTTTCGATCCGGCGCGGGTCATCGATCGTTCCACGTACGAAGACCCCTTCCAATACAGCGAAGGGATTGAATTCGTGATCGTGAATGGACAGGTCGTATTGGACCGCGGACGGCATACCGGCGCGAGACCAGGCCGCGCCTTGCGGCATTCGACACCACGTTAGGTTAGGCAAAGTCGTTAAAAGCGTTACAACGTTAAACCGGTTAATGGGTTTACCCCCCCCTTTTTAAAGATTTAACAGTTTAACGATGTAACGATGTAACGATGTAACGAAACTCCCTTTCCCCTTCCCAAAACCGGTTGCCAAACCTAACTTTCGGGACACATTACACTCGATATATGATACGGCCTGCCCGGCTCTCCTACCTTTTCATCTTCGGCCTCCTTGTGCTCGTGGGCTGGACGCACATGGCGACGCCCTTGATCACGGTGTTGTTCGCGTATTTCGCGCTCGATCGATTGAGCGCGGGGCTCTTTTTGCTGCCCGCCCTGGACGCGCTCAATGCCACGGTCAAGAAATGGATGGTGGTCGCGATCTTCGCGCTGCTGGTCACGGGAATCCTTTACGCCTTCGGCCACTTCACCAAGGAAGCGGTCGAGGCGTTGCCGGCGATCGCGGACAAGTCCATCCCGAGAATCGTCCAGTTCGCAGAAGAGAATCGACTGCCGCTGCCGTTTGACAACCCCGAGGCTCTCCCGAAAGAGGAATTGCAATCGGGAGCGGCGAAACCATTCACTCTCACCAAGGAAGATTTGCAGCAAAGAGCGGTCAAAGCGATCAAGGAGAACCTCCACTTCCTTGGGAACTTCGCCAAAGCGACCACCATGCAGTTCGTGCTGCTGGTCATCGGCCTCGTCGTGGCAGGCAGCCTGTTTATCAATCCCCAGATGGACATCGAACGCGACCGCCGTCGGTTGAAGAATAATCTTTACACGCTCTCCTGCGACGAGATTACGACGCGCTTCCGGAACCTCTATCACAGCTTCGCGACCGTGATGGGCGCGCAAATCATCATCTCGGCGATCAACACGACGCTGACGGCCATTTTTGTCCTCTCCGTGAAATTGCCCTACGCGAGCGTCATCATAGGCGTCACCTTCCTGTGCGGCCTGTTGCCGATTATCGGAAACATCATCAGCAACTCCGTGATCGTCGGGATTGGCTTTACGATTTCTCCCATGCTCGCCATGGCCGCGCTCGCATTCCTGGTCATCCTGCACAAGCTGGAGTATTTCCTGAACAGCAAGATTATCGGCGACCGCATCAAGAACCCGGTCTGGCTCACGCTGCTGGGATTGATCGTCGGCGAACGGGTGCTGGGTATCCCCGGCATGATTCTCGCCCCGGTCATTCTCCACTACGTCAAAATGGAGGCGGCGCAGATCGAGGTCAGCGAGGAGAAGGAGGAATTCGCTCTGGCCGGGGAAAATGATCCGCGGAATTCCGGCCGCGGCTTCTAATTTGAAGCCGATCAGCAAACTTCGTGTCGCTGCCGCGCAGATGAAATTCCGCGATTTGCCCGCGGAGAATCTGGACTGGATCGGGGAGGTAGCTCACCGCAAGGCGCGAGAGGGCGTGGACGCCATCCTGTTCCCGGAATGCGCCGTGACCGGCTACAACCGCGATTTCGATGGATTATCGAGAGCGACAGCGACGGCCCGGCGAGCTCTGGAATTCCTGAGCCAGACCGCCCGAAGGGCGCGCTGCCATCTCCTGGTCGGGTGTCCAACTTTCACCGGTGCGCGGCTCTTCAACTCCCTGGTGGTTTTTGACCGGCGCGGGCGGGAAACCTTCCGTTACTCCAAGATTCATCTGACGGCGCGCGACCGGCGTTTCTTTGCGCCGGGAAACTCGATCGCGTTCTTTCACCTCGACCGCGTCCCGTGCACGGCCATCATCTGTCATGAACGCCGCTTTCCCGAGCTGGTTCGCCTGCCGGTCATGCTGGGCGCGCAAATCCTTTTTCATCCGAACGCGGGCCTGGACTCCCTGCCGGTCTCGAAGGCCAAACGAAAGGGTCGCGACGGCATCGTGGCGCGGGCGTTCGAGAACGAGATCTTCTATGTCTTCGCGAATTCCGTCGGCCCGCAAGGGGACGGTTTGTGGTCTGCCGGAGACTCCAAAATCGTCGGCCCGGACTCGCGGATTTTGGCGCTGGCGAACAATCGCGACGCAAGGGTCATCGATGCGGAACTCGACCTCACGAAGGCCGGACGGCAATACGCGCGGGAGGCGCTGGTGCAACCGGCGTTCCTGCGAGCGCACTGGAGGTCGCTCCTGGCCGCATGCCGGCGGCAATTGCGAAAGTCCAAGACCACATAGCCAGACCAGATCAACCGCGAATGAACGCCAATAACCGCGAATGACGACCGGATTGTCCAACGTCCTGAACTCACTAAGAGTTTAAGTGAAGCAAATCTGAATGGGGAAGAGGGCTTCCCCTTGTGCCCTTCTTCGTTCCCTTCGTTGGCTACGGTTTTTTAACAAAAGGCAACGAAGAGAACAAAGAGATGTGAGCGTCTTCCCGCGCTCTCCCTCCCCACGAACCTGATCCGACCACGGATTACGCGGATAACCCGGAGAAGAGCGTTTCCTCATCCGCGAAATCCGCGAAATCCGTGGTTGAAAAATCTGTTCAAGGGTTCAACGCGCGAAGTTAAGTTTTGCCTGGGAGAATTCTCTCCCTGAGTGAGGGGTGAGGAGGAAGGGGGTGTTCATGCACCGACGATACCAACCCCTGAAAGCAGCGGACCCAAATTGTTTGAGGCGCGCTCACACGGCGCAGAACCGTTCGAAGGCGCCGCCGAGAAGCTCCCGGGCATCGCGCTCGATTTCCGCCGGCGTCGCTTCCCACCCGCTTTCCGCGAGCGCCGCGTATTTGTCCACGAGCACTCGGGCGATGATTCTGCGGGAGTGCTGCCATTTGTAGATGAGTTGATCGAGAATGCGCGCATCGGAATGTTGCGGCGTAACGCTCAAGCCCAGAAGCTCGATCCGCATCCGGGTCATTTCTTCGACGACGTAAGGCACATTCGTGAACCACCAGCAGCCGAAGATGTGCAGGTTGCGGAATTTTCGGGCCAGCACGCAAAGCTCATGCTGGTTCTCGCGCGCCAGCACCGTCACCAGGAATTTGTTCTCCGGGTATTGCGAACACATATTGGCCAGCGCGGTCAAATCGCTCCTGCCCATGCCATCGCCTGCCATTCTCAAGCCGGGATTCTGCGCGCGCCTGACGCCGATCATGAGCGCGAACGGCAACCCGAATTCGCGGCCGTGCGGCAGAATCGCCTTCTCGAGGAGTTGCGCGCAAGCGCCGGCATCCGGGAAGGCGAACTCCGGCGTCAGCGAAACCATCAGGTATTTGGCGTGGATGCGCCGCGTCCACTCCCGGAGGAAACGGCGAACCTCGCGGATTGTTTTCGGGGAGAGATCCGGATCGACTTCGTAGCCCCATTGGCGGAGCCGCGGGGCGGTGTCGTTCCAGGCGAGCAAGAGAGGATCAATGCGCAGCGCGGCCACGAAGCGCTCGTCGCGTTTGAAACTGCGCTGCCAGACCGGACGCTCCAAATCATCGAACGGCGAGTTCGTCATGCAGATTTTGGCGACGCCGGCTTCGTTGAGGCAATGGTTGATGAAGTGCTTGAGTTTCCAATTGGCGAGGCCTTTGCGAATGGCCGTGAGGTTCTTTTGTTTCGGATCGAAGCCGAGGGTTTGAAGCGTTGTGACGACGCCCCGGCAGGCTTCGGAAACGGGGGAATGTTCGACGAACAGCTTCTTCCAGATAAGGTCCGCTTGCTGGGTCTTGGTCAATCTCCAGAAGCGCGCGTAAGGCGCGTCCAGATAACGGAACACTTCGGCGGCGAGATAATGATAGGTCAGTAAGTCGTCGATCCCCCACAGCAGAAGCTCGCCGAACGCCGGATCATAAAGATGCGTGTGGATGTCGAAGACGGGCGCTGAAAAGACCGCCCGGTTCACCAAGGCAGCGAGGCGCGAACGCCTGCGTTCCTGGACTTCGCGCAGGAGATCGAGGCTCGATTCGGCTCGCGGGCCGTTGGTGTCTTTGCCGGCGGCGCAGGGGTCGCACAAGTGAAAGGTCTTTCGGCCCTGTCCGTGTTCAAACAGGTAGATATGTCGATGGGCTTCGTTCCGATGGCATAGATCGCAAAGCATAAAAGTTTCGAGAGTCAGGCGGCGATGTAGTGTGAAAGTGAGAGCGCCGGGAGATTTGGTCAAGCGAAAGGGTGCGATTCAACAGGCGGTCAACGAAGTCTTCTCCCGAGGGCGCCGATTTCGCTCTTCCCAGAAGCCCCTCTCTCCCGACTCGGTCCTCGCGGGGAGAGAGGGGAGCCAATCGAATCGCGACGGACCGACACTTTTAATCGCATCCCAAGAGAAAGCTGGAGACTTTTGTAACCCCTCAGTTAAGGCAGTTAAAGTGGGGCGAGGACTCCCGCCGAGCCAATGCCATCGAGGAGAAGCTCCGCAGGAGCGTCGTGCCACCGTCGTTAACTGAGGGGTTACAGACTTTTCACTCGTTGCCCGAGCGTTGTCGCGCTAACGTTGTTCTCATGCCAGGTCAATCCATTCGAATTCAGAGCTGCGACATTCATCTGACGAATCTGCTGACGCGCATGCCGTTCAAGTACGGCATCGCGACCATGACGCGCGTGCCGCACGCATTTGTCCGGGTGCGCGCGGACGTCGAAGGCAAGGCGGCGGCCGGCATCTCCGCTGATTTACTCCCTCCCAAGTGGTTCACCAAGAATCCGGACAAACCGGTTTACGAGGAGATTTTTGAAATGATCAAGGTGATCCGCCACGCCGCGACGGCCGCGATCGGGTTGAGCGGGGAGACCGCGTTCGCGGTCTGGCGAAGCCTTTACCAGCAGCAAGATGATTGGGGCCGGAAGGAAAACCTGCCGCCGTTGCTGACCCACTTCGGCACCTCACTGGTCGAACGCGCGCTGATTGAAGCCGTGTGTCGCGCCGCCGGAAAGCCGTTCCACGAAATGGCGCGGTCCAATCGACTCGGCCTGCGGCTGGGCGAAATCCATGCGCCGCTGCGCGAGAAAAATCCGGGCGACTTCTTGCCGCCGAAGCCGCTCGACCGAATCACGCTTCGGCACACCGTGGGGCTCGTCGATCCGTTGCTGGATGAACACATCGAGCCGGCGAACCGCCTCCAGGACGGCTTGCCACAGTCCTTCGCGGCGTGCGTCAGAACCTACGGCTTGCGCCATTTCAAAATCAAAGTCAGCGGCCATCTCGATCATGACCTGGACCGATTGGAGCAACTCGCCCGCATTCTGCAACGGGAGGCGCACCCGGAATACAAGTTCAGCCTCGACGGAAACGAGCAATTCAAGTCGCTGGCCGACTTCCGCGTGTTCTGGGAAACCTTGGAACGGACCGAGAGTTTGAAGGAGTTTTTGCGTCACCGGCTGTTTGTCGAACAGCCGCTGCACCGCGACGTGGCCTTGCGAGCCGAAGTCGCCGAGGGGTTCGCTCAATGGCCGAATCGTCCCCTGACCATCATCGACGAATCTGACGGGACGCTGGGCAGCTTGCCCGCGGCGCTGGCTCTGGGTTACGCGGGGATCACTCACAAGAACTGCAAAGGCGTGTTCAAGGGCATCGCGAACCGATGTCTGCTGACGCATCTCGAACGAGAGAAGCCGCGGACCAAATGGATCATGAGCGGCGAAGATTTGGCGACGATCGGGCCGGTCTCGGTCATTCAGGATTTGGCCGCGATGGCGGCGCTGGGCATCCAAAGCGTCGAGCGCAATGGCCACCATTATTTTCCGGGTCTTTCGATGTTCTCCAAAGAAATCCAGGAGCAAGTGCTTGCGGCGCATACGGGACTTTACGAGCGGGGCGGTTTGGGCTGGCCGAAGCTCACCGTGAAAGAAGGGTTGCTCGATGTGACTTCGCTGCACAAACAGCCTTTCGGCGCCGGCTTTACGGTGGACGTGGAAAAGTTCACGCCAGCGGACCGATTCACACCAGATTAACCTCAGAGGCTCCTGGTTCGAGGAACGCCGCGCCACGACAAAAAGTATGTCCCGTACGGGACATGCTTTTTGCGCCGCCTGCCCCTCCCTGGAGGGGAGCCTCGTTCTCGGCTCCTCTTTGAAGTTCCCCTCCTGGGAGGGGTGAAGGGGTGGGTTCGTGGGGAGGCGAATGGACGGTTCGAGGACGCTTCGATTGGGACTGGTCAGCCCGGCTTGCTTGCAGTAGCGTGTGATCAATAGAACTTCCAAACAAGAAAGCTGATTTACTGTGCAGACCGTGGGATTGACGACAGATCGAGCGGAGAACCGTAGCGCAGATTTTCAATCTGCTGTATCGCCGATTTCCAATCGGCAGGGCGCCGGCAAGTCCCAGCGGGCTCGGACTGGGAGACGCCCCGCAGAATACAATTCTGCGATACGGCAGAGTGCAACTCTGCGCTACGAGCTTTGTCGTCCATCCCGCGGACCAAGCAGTAGTGACCACTCCACGCAGGCGCGTGGGGTCCCCATCGGACCTGAATACTTACGGCTCAGCCGGCGGCCCAGCGTCGGCGAAAGACGGCAAAGATCAGCAAGCCCAGACCGGCAAACAGCGCGTATTCACCTGGCTCCGGCACGGCGCTGAAAGTCTGCCCGGAATTGCCCCCGCCGGGGGAATCATCCGTGAAGGTCGTCCATTGAAATTCGCCATAGAGATGGCCGGTGCCGGTCAAGCCAAGCGAGGCGCCGGACGCCGTGCTGCTGGATTCTGCGACCCCGATGTCGGTGGAGGTGAGTCCGCTCGCCACGCCTCCACTGGCTTGGAACGCACCTTCATAGCTCAAGAATTGCAGAACGCTCCCCGACTGATCCAACGCAAAACCATCCGGCGCGCCATTTTGAATGCCGCTGATGTTCTTCGAATAGAGCGTGTAGTTCCCGGCGGTTGAGCCGACGCTGAACGTGCTGAGCTTGTGGCTTCCGTAACTCGTCCCGTCGCTTCCCCGATACAACGTCAAGGTCACCGACGCCAAATCCGTCAAACTGGACGGCGCCGCGATTTCAAAGAACTCGCCTGTGTCCGTGCCCGAATTGTCATAGTGGAATTCATTGACCCAGATGAGTTGGGCCTGGGTTTTGAATGCGGCAAACGTGATGACGCCGATAGCGAAGACCAGTTTTTTCATAGGACAAACCTCACTTGTTTGGGAGCTTCGACCGGAATGATCGGGCTCCTTGTTGGGGCAATTTCTAGGCGGAAGAGGCCCTGAACTCAAGCCTTTTTTGTGACGCCAGTAGCGCGACGGAGCGACGATTAAGGACGGTGCGGCGAGACTCCTGCCCAGCCAGTGCCATCGAGGAAAAGCTCGGCCGGAGCCTTGCTCCACCTTTACTGAGGATTACGCTTCTTGCAGATTGCGAAAAGCGTTGCTGATCCATTTCTCCCCGAATAAATTCCGGGGCAAAGAAAGAGCGCGCCATGCCAAAATTTATAGCCGTCGCCAAGAAATCGGAGATCGCCGTCGGATCCGGCAAATGTGTCGAGGCCGAAGGCAAACGCATCGCCGTGTTCAATCTCGGCAGCGAATTCCTCGCCATTGACGACACCTGTCCGCACGCGGGTGCTTCGCTGAGCGAAGGCGCGGTCGAGGGTGAAGAAGTCGAGTGCCCGTGGCACGGTGCTCGATTCAAGCTCCGGACGGGCGAAGTGACGGCGCCTCCTTCCGAAGAAGGCGTCGCGAAGTACAACGTGCGCGTAACCGGCGACACGGTTGAAGTCGAAATCTGAGAACTCTGCTGCACCGTCACGCAGCCAATAGAGCGCGGAGTTCTTCTTCGATCTCACTGCCGCTCGTGACGGTGTGGGCCGCTTCCTCCAGGTGTGAAGATTGAATTCCGGCCAGAACTTCATCGCGGCACGAGCCAGGTTCCGGAAAAGTAATCCGCCAGACCGCGTTGGGGTCGCAGCAGGGATCCAGGCTCTCTGCTCGTTTGATCGAGGCTGGGAAGGGTCGGCAGCGCGTTCAAGAAATCTCGCGCGTGCAGCGGCAATACCGTCGCGATCGGGCGACCGCTCATCTCTTCCAAAGGAACGGACCGCCCAGTCAACGCCGCGGTGGCGGCTTGTTTAAGAAAAAGTTGCGCGCTGGCATCATGGAACATCGGAGGCGGCGGTAGCGCAGCCTTTCCAGGCTGCGGGTTCTGCGGGCTTTCCAGCCCGCAGTCGGACCGTCCGACTGCGAAGTCGCCCGAACCAACAGGCTGGAAAGCCTGCTCTACGCTGCAGATTGAAAATCTGCGCTACAACCGGACAAGACCGAGCCGTCGAAGCTTTCCCTGGACAAGACGGCGGGATCGCCAAAATCAGGCTTCCCTTTGCGGGGCGATCATCGAATGATGGTTCGGTGAATCCGGCAAATCCAGCCACCCAGAAATAGAGTCACCCCAAAACTGGGTTCACTTGAAAGGCGTGCTGAAATGAATTCAGAACACAACCCAACCATGAATCGCCGCCATGCCCTCAGCCGTCTGGCTTTTGGCGCCGCGCTGTTGTCGGAGCCGGCGCGGGAGATCCTCGCCCAGACCGCCGCGCTGCCGAGCGCCGAGCTTCTTCGGCGCGCCCCGGAGACTTACTGGACTCTCCTTCGCCGCGAGCAGTTTCTTCTTCCCGACGACCGGCTGTTTCTCAACAACGGCAGCCTGGGCGTGACGCCGCGACCGGTTCTTCGGGCCATGACGGATTACCTGGAACGCGCCGCGGCGCTGGAGATGGACGACGCGCCGCGGTGGGGCTACGAAACGCTCGACACGGAGCGGGAGGAGATGGCTGAGTTCCTGGGCTGCCGCAAGGACGAACTGGCTTTCACGCACAACTGCACCGAAGCGATGTGCGCCATCGCCAACGGCCTCGATTTGGAGCCGGGGGACGAGATCCTACTGACCAACCAGGAACACGCCGGCGGCACCATGTGCTGGCGAGTGCAGGAAAAGCGCCGCGGGATTCGCGTGCGCCTGGTCGAGATTCCCGTCACGCCGCGTGATCCGGGCGAAATCGCCGATCGGCTGATTTCGGCCATCGGCCCACGAACGCGCGTTCTCAGCTTCAGCGGCATCACAACCACGACGGGTTTGGTGCTCCCGGTGAAGCAGCTTTGTTCCGCGGCGCGCGAAAAGCGCGTGATCAGCGTGGTGGATGGCGCGCATATGAACGGCCAGATTCCCGTGAACCTGCGTGATCTGGGCTGCGATTACTTCGCGGGCAGTCCGCACAAATGGATGTTCGCGCCGGCGGGCTGCGGCTTTCTCTACGGTCGAGACGGCGCCCTGGACCGGCTCTGGCCGTCCATTGTCTCGAGCCGCTGGGACGACAAGGAACAGCTCAAGGCCGCGCGCTTCATGATGGTTGGGACCAACAATCGCGCCATCTTTGATGGCATGATGGCGGGCGTGCGGTTCCTGAAGCAGCTTGGCCCGGAAAACATTTACGCCCGCCTCCAACAACTCGCGAGCCTGGCGATTCGTCTGGCAAAGCAACGCAGTTATCTCGAAGTGGTCAGTTCGGATGATCCGCGTTTCTATCAGGCCATGGCGAAGATTCGTTTCAAAACGGAGAGCGTGCAGCCCGTGCTCGACGCGCTCAAGAAGAACCAGATCGTGTTCCTCGGCGGACGCGAAATCCGGCTCTCCGCCCACGTCCACACCCGCCCGGGCGACCTCGAGAAATTCTTTGCGCTTTGCGATCGAGCGCTCGGAGCGTGAGCTGGAAGTTAGCCTAATGCCGCGCGCTGAATTCACTCCAGAGTTTCTCGAACAGTTCACGGAAGGGCTGGAGGAGGCGGGGATCGCTCGTCAGAAGGAAGTTTTCCTCGTTGTGAAGCGCGGCGGCGCGCGTCCAATTGTAGCTGCCGGTCAGGAGCAGCGTGCCGTCGAAGACCGCGAACTTGTGGTGCATGTGGTACTCGGTGCAGTCCGCCCGCACCGCAATCCCCGCTTGCGAAAGCCGTTGGATGTCGGAACCGGGATCGTGCTGTTTGTCGTCGTCCGTGATCACCCGAAGCCGGACTCCGCGCCGGTGCGACCGCAGCATGGCTTCGGCGATCCGGTTGTCTGTGATCGTGAAGACGCACACTTTGACCGAACGACGGGCGTTGTCGAGGAGTTGGGCAATCCGCCCCGCGCAGTCGTGTTGCGGACTGAAACAGGCCTCCGCCACGGTCTGGATCGTTCCGGCGGACGCCAGCGGCGTGAGCACCTTGACGATGCGTTCGAGCCAGTTCAGCGTGGAATAATGGGGGACCGTGTTGTGTTCGAGGGCTTCACGGGCCAGATCGAACGCCATGCTCTGGTACACGGCGCGTTTCGGGCCGTCGGGCGCCGTCTCCTCCAGCCACTGTCGAAGCGCGTCGCGTTCCGAACGTTCCAGTCGGCCATCTTGCAGACTCAAGCGCAGTTGCTCCCGGACCTCGTGATCTTTCATGGGTTCAAGCTAAGCTAAGGATTCACCAGTCCGGCGATCACCGTTTGAAGCCCCGCCACGACTCGCGCCATGCGGTCGTAACTGAGTTTGTCCGGTGTGTCGTTCTCCGTGTGGTAATGCGGGTAGCGGAACGGCGCGGTATCCGTGACCATCAACGCCGGATAACCTTCCTGCCAGAACGCCCAGTGATCGGACCAGCCAATGCCGGGCAGCCAGGACACGAGCGCCGCGCCCTCCGAAGGAAACTTCGCGCCGCCGCGGAACAGCGCGACGCATTCGCGCACGAGGCTGGCGGACGAGGTGTCCCCGACGAACGCGATGAAATTGCCGCTCGAAGGATAAAAAAGTCCCACCGGAAACGGATACTTCTGGCTGCTGGCGGCGTCCGTGTAATAGCCGATCGTTTCCAGGCTGAGCATGGCGACGACGTTGTCGTTTCGCACCCGACAGTGTTTCGCATAGACACGGCTGCCCATGGTTGCGGTTTGGAAGTGAGGCGGCTCTTCATTCACGAACGCCATGAAACGAAGGGTCCGCGCCGGCGGGTTCGTTGAAAAGGAGCGGGCCAGGGCAAGCACCGCGGCGACGCCGCTGCCGTTGTCGTTCGCGCCCGGGCACCCCAGCACCGTGTCGTAGTGCGCACCGACGACCACGATTTCGCCGGCGCGGGTTCGTCCGCGCATTTCCGCTTCGAGGTTAAGACAGGTCTTGCCCTGGACCTCGAAACCAAGGCGATTCACGGTGAGTCCGCTTTGAGAAAATTCCTTCTCAATAAAATCCGCGGCGGCGTTGAGCTGGGTGTAAGCGATGAGATTGCGGTCACCAATCTTGCCGGCCAGAAATTCCACATCGCGTCGGAGCTTGTCCTGCAAAGCCGCTTCGTCGGCCGAAAGTGGCGTCCACGGCCCGCCAAAGCTGTGTCCGGGCATTCGGATCATTTTGAACCAGCCCCAGAATACCAGGAGGCCCAGCACGAAGGACAGCGCGCTCAACCGGATCCAGGCAGCACGAGAGGCGAGGCGCATGCGATGAGACGCAGGTTGTGGGAAGACCTTCGGCCCTGCCAAGCTGAAAATGTGGATGTTCCCCATCCGTGTGATCTGTCATCCGTGGTTAATGTGGTTGCGGCTTCCGCGTCGCGCCATCCGAGGTTGATATTTCTGAAGCGTAGGGCACGCGAAGGGCGTTGACGCGCGTTTGGGCACGCGTAACGTCTCGCTTGCCATGAAATTCTTGCTCCTGTTTCTTCTTGCCAGTTCCACCTTTGCCCAAACCGCGCCGCCCCGATTGATCGTGCGCGGGGATGACATGGGTTATTCTCACGCCGGCAATGAAGCGATTTTGAAATGCTTCCAGGAAGGCATCGTGACTTCCATCGAAGTGATCGTGCCCTCGCCGTGGTTTCCGGAAGCCGTGAAAATGCTGGCGGAGATTCCGACCGCCGATGTCGGCATTCATCTCGCTCTGAGCAGCGAATGGGACAACGTGAAATGGCGCCCCGTCTCGGATTGCCCCAGCCTGCGCGATGCGGACGGCTACTTCTATCCCATGATTTTCCCAAACAAGAATTATCCCGGACGCGCGCTCGCGGAAAACCCCTGGAAGATCGAGGACGTCGAGAAGGAGTTCCGCGCCCAGATTGAACTGGCTCTGAAAAAGATTCCGCGCATCAGCCACCTGTCGCATCACATGGGCTGTAGCGCGCTCAGCCCTGAAGTGCGGGCGCTGGCGAAGAAACTGGCCAAGGAATATCACATCGACATCGACCCGGCGGAGTTGGGCGTGACCAACGTGCGCTACCAGGGGCCGTCCAAAACCTCCGAGGACAAACTGCAGAGCTTCCTGAAGATGCTTGAAAGTCTGCAACCGGGGAAAACCTACCTGTTCGTCGATCACCCCGGCCTCGACACCGCCGAAGTGCGAGCCATTCATCATGTCGGTTACGAAAACGTGGCCGCCGACCGCCAGGGCGTGACCGACACCTGGACCCATCCCCGCGTCCGGGAATTCATCCGGGAAAAAGGAATTCAGTTGATCAGCTACCAGGATCTGAAAAACCAAACACGGTCACGATGAAGCTGGAATGATTCAGGTCGGATGGGGACCGCACGCGCCCTCGCGTGCTGAAGTCGGCGCCCTCGCCGAGTTCAGTCTTCCGTCTGAAAAAGCGACCTTTGATGAGATGGTTTGTTCGACGCGACGACCGGCGAGGGCGCCGGTCGGCTCACCCGAGGGCGCGTGGGCTCCCCCAATTCCAAGGGAATCAGTTGACGCCGCGTCAGAGCAAGCTCGGCTGATTGCCTTTGGCAGGCTGGAGGCGCAGTTTCTTGTAACTCAACTCCGTCGCCACGCGGCCTTGAGCCGTGCGCATGAGGTAGCCTTCCATGATCAGATACGGCTCATAGACTTCCTCGATGGTGTCCGGCTCTTCTCCGACGGCCACCGCGAGCGAACCGAGCCCGACGGGACCGCCGCCAAATTTCACGATGATGGTTTCGAGGATGCGTTTGTCCATTTCGTCGAGGCCGTTCTGGTCGATTTCAAGCATCGCCAGCGCCTGGTCCGCGACGGCGGCCGTGATGCGACCGTCACTTTTGACCTGCGCGTAATCGCGCACGCGGCGGAGCAGATTGTTCGCAATGCGCGGCGTGCCGCGGCTTCGGCGCGCGATTTCCGTCGCGCCATTCGGATCGGTTTCCACGTTCAAGAGCCGCGCGGAGCGCACGACGATTTTCTGCAAATCCTCCGCCACGTAATAATCCAGCCGTTCGCGCACTGCGAAACGCGTCAACAACGGCGCGGTCAGCAAGCCGCTCCGGGTCGTGGCGCCGATGAGCGTGAACCGCGGCAGATTCAGGCGGACGCTCCGGGCGTTGGGCCCTTGATCGATGATGATGTCGAGTTTGAAATCCTCCATGGCGGGATAGAGGTATTCTTCGATCGTCTTTTGCAGGCGATGAATTTCGTCGATGAACAACACGTCGCCTTCTTCGAGATTCGTCAGCAACCCTGCCAGGTCGGCGGCCTTCTCGATCGTCGGGCCGCTGGTGGCCTTCACATTGGTGCCCATCGCTTTCGCGATGATGTAAGCAAGGGTGGTCTTGCCGAGACCGGGCGGCCCGCTCAGCAGGATGTGGTCGATGGCTTCGCGCCGTTGTTTGGCGGCGGTGACGGCGATTTCCAGACGCTCCTTCACTTTGGGCTGACCCGTGAACTCGGAGAAAAGGGAAGGCCGCAGCGTCATTTCCAACGCCGCATCCGGTTTGCTCAGCACGTCTGAAATCATCCGCTCGGCCATCGCGGCGGCCAGCATGCGAAATGGAGAATCGAGCGGCAAGCATCGATTCGTTGCCTGGCGTGGCGGGGCTGCGCAGAAGCGTCTCCGCTTGAGGCTCGGCGTCCGGGCGTGCTAGCTAGGGTCCGGCGCGTGATCTTCAGTCGATGCGCCTGTCTTGCCTCCGTGTTCGCGGTTCTTTCAACGAGCTTGATCGCGCGTGCAACCGAGGCGTGGGCCGACACGCGACTGGCCATGACGAATGGGCTGGCGCTGTGGCTCGATGTCTCGCGCCAGAACGCGGCGCGAGGGACGCTCGCCCTCCCTCCGCTTCAGTCTTGGCGCGATGCCCCGGATTATTTCCTGGACGGATCGGGGAATCGAAGTCACCTCGCGCAGCCCGCGCTTGAAGCGCGCCCGCGCTTCCGCCAGGACTTCGACGGCGCGAAGCTTTTTTCGACGGCACGAACGATTTCCTTGCCGCCACGGGCCTGGGCAGATCTTTCAGCGAGGCCACGCTTTTTGTCGTGGCCGCGCCGAGCGCGAATGGCGGCTTCCGCGCGCTCGCGTCGTTCAATGCCGCCGGGCAAAACGATTACACGACCGGCGCCAATCTGGACTTCGGCAGCGCGACCTCGCCAACGCTCACGCGCCTCAACGCCGAAGGCGCCGGGTTTTCCGGAGAACGAAATCTCCAGGCCGCCACTACGGCTTTCCGCCCCGGCATCCGCGGCATTTGCCGGGCGTGATCGATGACTGGCTGGCTGTGGCAGTGGGAATACTGAAGCAGTTATTAGTCAGAATGCAGACCAACCCTTCGTAGAATCTCCGCGAAGCCCGGCTGGCCCCGAAGTTCGTCGAAACGCGGCTCCACTTTCAGATAGATCAGCCGGAGCGCCTTTTCCTCCAGGGCGCGCCTCAGCCATTGCAGCGCCGATTCCGTCTGGCCGAGGCCCAACCACAGAATCGCCACTTCGCTGGCCGGCACATAACGGGTCTGAGCCAAGGCCACGAGCTCGTCCAGCAGACGATTCGCCTCGGCCTTGTGACCGGCCAGGGCGTGAGCCTGGCCCAGAGCGGCCAGCGCGACTGGATCGTTCTTTCCGATCTGGCAGGCTCGCTCGCACTCGAGAATCGCTGCCTCCGGCTGGGATTTCTGAAGATGCGTCCACGCCAGAAACAGATGCGTCAGCCCGAAATTCTCCTCCATTTCCAGGGTGAGGCGGCTTTGCCGCACGGCTTCGTCGAATCGCCGCGCATAATAAAACGCGAGCGCCAGACTGGCTTGAACGCCGAGGGAAAGGGGATCGACGGCCTGCGCCTGGCGAAGTTCGCTGATGGCTTCCTCGTGCCGGCCCAACGGAGTGAGGCAGTTGATCGCGTACCATTGGTGCGCCGTGGCGTAGCTCGGATTCAATTCAATGGCCCGCTTGAATTCGGCCTCGGCTTGCCCCCAATCCCAATCGTAGATGGCCGAGATGCAGCCGAGGGTCGCGTGCGGCTGAGCCAGCGCCTCGTCGAGTTCCAGCGCTCTCAGTCCGGCCGCCTTGGCCTTGGGATACGCCTCGTTGGGGAGGAGAAAACTATAAGTCCCAAGCAAATTGTAAGCATCGGCCAGGCCGGCGTGCGCCAGGGCGAACCGAGGATCGAGGCGGACGGCTTCCTCGAATAACGTCACGCTGCGCTTCAGCGGCTCGTCCTGGCGCTTGTTCCAGAGGTAACGTCCCTTGAGGTAAAGATTGTAGGCTTCGAGATTCTCCGTCGGCGGTTTGCTGCGGTAAAGGTCCGTGAGTTCGCGTTGTCCGAACCGCAAGCGATTGACGATCGCGCCGCTGATTTCGTCCTGGATCTCCGTGAGGTCCCGCGCGGGATACATGAACGTCTCCGACCAGAGACGGTACCCATCCTTCAAGCTGACCAGTTCCACCGAGATGCGGACGCGGTCGCCGTGCCGTTGGACCGCGCCGACGAGAATGACTTCGATTTGGAGTTTTGCCGCGATCTCGCGGAGGTTTTCCTGCTTCCCCTTGAACTGAAAGCAGGAGGTCCGCGACGCGACGGAGAGACCTTGGATCTGGCCCAGGGCATTGATCAGTTCCTCCGTCAGGCCGTCGGTCCAGTATTCGTTTTGCGGATCTCCGCTGGCCTCGGCAAACGGGAGCACCGCAATGGCCGTCGCGCCGGACGCGCGCAAGACGGGCAGGTTCGCCATCACCCAGTCGTGATCGAAGACGCGCTCGTAAATCCGGTTCCGCACGCGCAGGCCGCCCTTCTCCGCGCGGGTGATTCCGGAAAGCCGCAGCGAAGTGACGCAAGGATTGTTCTCGTCGTCCGGCACGGATTCGTGGTTCCGGATGCGGTCGTAGAGGTCGAGCCGCGCCGCCAGATCGCCTTCGCTGCGGAGCAGCCATTCGCGGACGAACAAAAGATTGTCGTCGCGTTCGCGGGCGCGGTTCGAGAGAAAGAAATCCTCGCAAAGGCGGTCAATGCCCCGGCGGTTGGTGATGCGTGGCTTGGCGGTTTGCCCGGCAGCGTTGGCTTCCGCGGCCGCCCGGCAAAGGCGCTGCGTCAGGTACGGATGGCCATGCGTCCAGTAAAGGACGCGTTCGAGCAATTCCTGCGCGAGTTCCGGCTCGACCCGAAAGCCGTGAGCCAGCGGCGCAGCTTCTTCCAGGTTGAGGTTTCGCTGCTCATGGAGCAGCGGGAGCATAGCAAGCGTTGGAGGGACTGGGAAAGCGGGATTTCCGGAGATCCGGATCGACGGCAAATCCACGGTTCGAAAAATTTTGGGGTGCGATTTCCAGGAATGCATGGGGGAATGCCGGACTAAAAATTCGATGAATCCCCGATGCCAATCCGATTGCTGCTGGTACATGCTTTGTTAGTCGGACTCGGTGAACACGATGATCGGTCAGCTCGGCGTGTTCACTTCCGAAGTGACGCGCGTGGCCCGGCAAGTCGGCACCGAAGGCAAGCTCGGCGGCCAGGCCCAAGTGTCCGGTGTCGCCGGCACCTGGAAAGACCTCACGGACAACGTCAACTCCATGGCGAGCAACTTGACGGCGCAAGTCCGCAACATCGCCGAAGTGACCATCGCCGTGGCCAACGGGGACTTGTCCAAGAAAATCACCGTCGATGTTCGCGGCGAAATTCTCCAGCTCAAGGAAGATCATCCAGAACCTCGCGGGTAGTTTTCGGACGGAAGCGGGCGCTCGCTCACGAAGCACGGTGGCTTCGCCACCAGTCCAGCCCCTTTTGCCACCATCGGATAACTGGATTTTCAGGAGCGGGCGGCTCGGCGGGCTCAGTCGGGATGCCTTGCGCACGGAGCAGTTCACGGAGGTAGAGCCGGTCGGGAACATCTTTAGCACGGAGGGTCTGTTTCATCCGCCAAAGCGTCCGAGGGGAGGCGAAGGGAATAGGCACGCCTTCAACCTGGACGATGGTTGCGTCTTGAACCGCCTCGGCGTAGGTCACACCGCAGCCACTCTTCATCAGGTCCACCAGCACTTCATCACCCACTCGGACGACACCGTATTGTCCGATCTCGCCGGGTGTGAGTTCGCGGGCGGCTTTATCGGGAAGAATGAGCAAGGCTTCGATGATGCGCGCCTCGTTTTCGGGAGTGGTCTCAACCAGGAAGTCAATATCCTCGGTGGTTCGAGAGTAACCCGCCTGAATAATGGCCAATCCGCCAACGACGACGTAGCGCGCGCCCAGGCGGTTGAACTCGGCGCAGAGACGCGCCAGATCCGTCATCGTGGGCGGTCGCGGAGGCGTTTCACGGCCGCCGCCACTCGATGCTTCATCTCCCATGCGTCAGCTTCCTCGAACGTTTTGAATCGATACACGCCCTTGGGGTAGGGCAGTGTCAGCCCCATCGCCTGAAACTGCGCCGCCATGCGTTCCAGGAATGCGGCCGGCGAACGCCGAGGAATTTTGCCCACGACTTTGCCGGGCTTCTCTTCCAAGTTGACGAGGGGTGCCATCATCGCGCGATTGGTCCGGCGGACCGGCTGCGAACAATGTACTGGCTGACTGGATCGGTTGCAACTTTGCAGAATCTGAAAAGCAGCGCCTGCGGCACGTCCGTCGGTGGGCTAGCATATGCATCCAGAGTTTGGTCATGGTTCATGGAATGAATCGCTGCGGTGGGCTGTAGGTGATTAGCCCTTTGACCGGCAAAGGCGTCAAACGTGCTTGGCGAGTTCCGCCTGGCTGGCTTCAAAGACTTCCTTGTGCAGCGAATTCCCGTGGGCGTCCATCGTGACCACGGCGGGGAAATTCTCGACCTCGAGTTCCCAAATGGCCTCCGGCGAACCGAATTCTTTCAAGAAATACACGTTGCGCACGGCTTTGACGCATTCCGCCAGCACCTGGGCCGCGCCGCCCACGCCGTGGAAATAAACGCAGCCGTGTTCCTTGCACGCCGCCGCCGTGCGATCCCCCATCCCGCCTTTGCCGATGATCCCCCGCAACCCGAAGTCGCGGATGATCTGCGCCTGATACGGTTCCTCGCGGATCGACGTGGTCGGCCCCGCGGCGGTCACTTTCCAGCGGCCTTGCTCGTCTTTGATCACTACCGGCCCGCAGTGGTACAGAATCCCGCCCGGGAACGAGACGCCCGGTGGAAGTTTGCCGCCTTGATGGAGAAACTTGTGGACCGCATCCCGGCCCGTGAACACGACGCCGGAGATCGCCACCGAATCGCCGACTTTCAGGGAACGAATCTTCTCCTCACTGATCGGAACTGGTATTGGAATCATAACTTGAAGCGCAGCGAACGTTTCGTTCGAGATTCAATTAGTGCTTCCCATGAACCGGTCGGTGGGGCGAGCCTGTCCCCAGCGAGCCGCCTCCAACGTGTTCCTAACACGTCAGACACGGCTCGCCGGGACGGACTCGCCCTACCGTTGACCAAAACACTTTCGCGAACCTCCACGGTCTGAGAACTAATAAAGCCATTTCACAATTTCGCCCTGGCTGTCCAGCGACGCGCCCTGCCGGCGATACGCCCAGCACATGTAACTCACACTCACGAAAAACGACGCCGGCAGACGATTCGCCGCGCAGATTTTGACTCCCAGGAGCGTGGTCTTCCCGCCAAAGCCCATCGGCCCGATGCCCAGTTGGTTGGCCGTCTGGAGGATGTCCTGCTCCAGTCCGTCCAGTTCGACGTTGGGATTCCGATCTTCCAACCGCCGGAGAAACTGTTGCTTGGAGAATTCGTAGCTCGTCGCGCGGTCGCCCCCGATGCACACGCCCAGGATGCCCGGCCCGCAGCCTTTGCCCTGCGCCTGCAGCACCGCGTCCAGAATCACTTTTCGGCAGCCTTTCAAATCGCGATCCGCTTTGAGTTTCTCGTTCGGGAGCGAGTATTGAGCGCCCACGTTCTCGCACCCTCCGCCCTTCAGAATCAAACGGACGTGGACGTCGGCGGACTGGTTCTGATGAAAATGAAGTGTGGGCGAACCGGGCCCCACATTGGTGCCGTCGTTCACCCCGGTGAGCGAATCGACGGAATTCTGGCGGAGATACCCTTTCTTGGTCGCTTCCCGAACCGCGTTCCGGGCTGTTTCTTCAAACGCAATCTGGTCGAGGCCCGCGGGGCCATCGACGTAAAAGAGAATGCTGCCGGTGTCCTGGCAAATCGGCTGGGACTTCTGTTTGGCCATCTGAACGTTGCGCTCGATGATTTTGAGCGCGGACTCGGCAATGGTCCCTTTCTTCTCCTGGTCCAGCGCGTTCAGGATGGCTTTTTGCACGTCGTCCGGAATCTCCGCCGAAGTGCGCCGGATCAACTCGATCAGCGAAGAATGAAGGGCATTCATAGCGACCAAACCGTAAGGTGAGTCGCCAGGAGTGTCAACGCACGTCCCGCCGCAGGCAGCAATTCTCAGTTTGAGTTCGGCAGGGCGAGCCTGTCCCCAGCGAGCCGCCTCCATCGTGTTCTCAACAAGTCAGACACGGCTCGCCGGGACGGACTCGCCCTGCCGGGGAACCGTTCGAGGTCATGGAAGCAGTCCATACTGAGACTTCCAGAGGGAGCGACGCGGCGAAGGGGTTCTTCGTCAGCTCAAAGTTGCCGAGGGACAGTCCTGTTGGATTCATCGGAACTCTTCCCCGAAACGCTCGCCTTGGATTTCAACGAACCGCATCCGCAATCGGAACCGCAGCCGGTTTTCTTCTTCAAGAAGACGCGATAAGCCATGATGACTGCGGTCCCAACCACCACCGCCAGGGCAGCCCAGGTTTGCCAATCTGCGCTCATGATTTCAGAAGCCTAACATCCTCCCGACTTGATAAACGAGCAAGCACGCCACGTAGGCGGTCCCGGTCATGTATGCGATTTGAAAGAGCGGCCAGCGCCAACCGTTGGTCTCGCGCCGGACGACCACCACGGTGCTGATGCATTGCATGGCCAGGACATAGAAGACCATGAGCGTGACGCACACGAGCGGCGTGAACACGGGAGAGCCGTCGGGCCATTTCTCCTGCAACATAGCCTCCCGCAGCGGCACGGACGCCTCGTCGGTTTGTTCCACGTTGTAAACCACCGACATCGTGCTCACGAAGACTTCCCGCGCGGCAAACGATCCGATCAAACCGATGCCGATCTTCCAGTCGAACCCCAGCGGCTTGATGAGCGGTTCGAGAGCGTGGCCGGCTTTCCCTGCGAAACTTCGCGCGAGTTGCGCCGACGCATCCTCGCCATCGACTTTCGGGTAGGCCGCCAAAAACCAGAGCAGAACCGAGAGGCCCAGAATCACCGTGCCCGCGCGTTTCACGAACAGTTTGGAGCGATGGATCATTTGCATGGCCACGGCGCGAAGAGACGGCCGCCGGTACGGGGGCAGTTCCATGATTAGCACCGGAGTCTCGCTGTGCATGATCGTCTTCTTAAACAGCCAGGCAAAGAAGAACGCCGTTGCGGTCCCGACGACATACAACGCCATCATGATGCCGGCCTTTTGCAGCGCGGGAACGGTTTTGGCCGGCAGCAGCGTCGCAATCATCAAGGTATAGACCGGCAAGCGCGCCGAGCAGCTCATGAGCGGCGCGACCAGAATGGTCACCAACCGGTCTTTCGGGTTCTCGATCGTGCGCGTGGCCATGATGCCGGGGATCGCGCAGGCGTAGGAACTGAGGAGGGGAATGAACGATTTCCCGTGCAGGCCGACGCGGCTCATGATGCGGTCCATGATGAACGCCGCCCGCGCCATATACCCCGTGTCTTCCAACAGTCCGATGAAGAAAAACAGAATCAAAATCTGCGGCAGGAACACCAAAACTCCCCCGACTCCCGCAATCATCCCGTCGGTGATCAAATCCCGAAGATCCCCGGCCGGCATCGCTTGCTTCACCGCGTTCGCCAGCGCCCGAAATCCTCCCTCCACCCAATCCATCGGGTAAGTCGCCAGAGTGAAGATAGAGAAGAACATGACGGACATCAGTCCGAGAAAAATCACCCAGCCCCAAACCGGATGCGTCAGGACCGCGTCCAGTTTGTCCGAAGGATCCTCCTCGGACACCTGTCCGGTTCGGACCACGCGTTCGCAGACGTTCTGCGCGTATTGATACCGGGCGGCGACGATGGCCTCGTGGCAATCGAGGCCTTGCTGTTCCAGGTCGCGCCGCAGAGTTTGCGCCAGTTCGCGCACGGCCGGGGGCGGCTCGGAATCACGGCCCGCCTTTTCTCCAACCAGAGTGAACAAAGCTTCCGCGAACAACTGGGAGGATTCAGATCCGCGTTCCTCAGCCAGGCGCGCGCTCAACTCGTTCACGGCTTTCCCCATGGGCGGTGCGAGCCTCCAGCGGCGCGACGGCAGCGGCGGATGTTCCTTGCTCATCGCCTGGCGAAGTTCGGTGAGACCGACCTTCTTGTGTGCCTGGCAGGAGATAACCGGGACTCCCAATTCCCGGGACAACGCCGCCGCGTCGATCGAAATGCCCTTGGTTTCGGCCAGGTCGATCATGTTCAAAGCCAGAATGGTGGTGACACCCAGATCCAGGATCTGCGTGACCAGGAACAGATTTCTTTCGAGGTTGCTGGCATCGACCACGCAGACGATCCGGTCCGGGCGCGGGGTGTCGGCCAGTCTGCCCAGGAGCACGTCCCGGGTGATGGCTTCGTCCGGCGAGCGCGGCGACAAACTGTAGGCCCCCGGCAGATCGATGATCTGCATAGGCCGCCCGTGCAGGGAGAAGAATTCGCCGACCTTCTTTTCGACCGTTACGCCTGGATAATTCCCGACCTTCTGGCGCATGCCCGTGATCGCATTGAAGAGCGTGGATTTCCCGCAATTCGGATTGCCGACCAGGACGAACGTCAGAGTTCTTTCTTGCGTCGGTGCGGCGACCAAAGTGCTCATGCGTGGAGTGCGGTCAAAGTCGTTAAGGCGTTAGAACGTTACAACCGCGCCAAGGGTTAAAGGAGTTGAATTGTTAAATGGGTTACTTGGGGGACAAGGATCTCGATGCGCGTTCCAGGAACTCGGACGACGGGCTGGACCACTTAGGATGGAGCGGCCACGACGACCTCCACGTGCTCGGCCTCGTGTTTGCGGAGGGAAAGATTGTAGCCGCGGATTCGGATCTCCAGAGGGTCGCCCAGCGGCGCCCACCGGATGAGCTTCACCTTCGTGCCGGGCAACAGCCCCATTTCGCGGAGACGTTTGACCTCTTTGCATTCCGGATGGAAACCTCGAATCTCCGCTTGTGTCCCGGCCGACAACTCGGACAGAAGATGCACGGAACTCATGGGAGGAAAGCCCGGTCAAGCCTTGGCCGCGGCGACGGGCTCCACGATAATCTGTTTCCCCAGGCTCCGGCTCAAGGCGACCCGCGCGCCGCAAACCTGGCAAATCAGAGCGCCGTTGTCAGCCACCTTGTGGATTTCGGCGAATTCACAGAAGCCCATTTCTCGCAAGCGCTGGCAGACGGCAGGATGGCTCTTGAGGTCGCGGACGCGCAGTTTGCTGCCCACTCTGGCTTCGCAGAGATCGACCCAAGGGCGGTCCGCTTTCAACGCGTTCGGCTTCACTGGCCGTAATGAACACTACTTGAGATTGAGTTTCAACAGCAATTTTTCTTCGAGTAACTACGAGATCCTTGAAGACTGCCTCATTGCCGAGCGGGTGGAAGCGCTGTCCGAGAGCCGCACGCGCAAGAAGCTGACCAAGTCCCCAGGCCGCCCAGGGCGAGGGTGGACTGAGTGATAAAGGTTCGTCTGGCCTTGGGCGGCGGCTGCTCAACACCGGCCCCGTCACGAAAGGACTCGCGGAATGAGCTGACCCGAGATCTGGTCGGCTACTGGTCGTTACGCGGTGATGCGCGCGACCATTCCGGCCACGGTCATCAGGGCGTTGTTCACGGCGCAGGCCCGGCCGAAGGCCGGTTCGACGGCCGCGGCAGCCACGTCGAGATTCCGCCCAGCGATTCCCTGAACCTCGGCCGAGGCGACTTCACGCTCGCCGCCTGGGTCTGGACCGCGCCCGACACCGAGGACGTCCTCGGCGACATCCTCACCCAGTTCGATGATCGCCTGCCAGTTGAAACGACCGTTGCCATCGAGCGCGAAGCTCCCGCTGCCGCCCTCGTGGCCGGTGTCGGTCGCGCCGGCGGCAAAACCCTGGCGCAACGGGTCTCGCAAGCTGCCGGGGTTCCCGCCCGAAAACCCGCCGCCGCCGTTTCCGCGAAAGCGTCCGTTCCAATTCTTTACGGGCAATCCAATCCAGACCTTGACGCGGTCGCCCGACGGCGGATGCGTGACCGTGGCTGTGACGCGACACGAGCCATCCGTGGGGTCGAGGGTTGCCGAATCGATGGTTGTGTTCGGAATGGAGACTTTGGTCAGGTTTTCACACGAACAGACGGGGACCACATCCGGGAAGATCGGTTTCGGTGGCGCTTCCGCAGCTCGGACGGAAGAGACAGCAAGCACCATGATGCAAGCAGCGGCCAGGAGCATGTTTGAGGGGATGAGGATTCTATTTCGCATAGAAGCTGAAGACTGCGTTCGCCGGCTGGATCGCACGAGATTCCAGGCCTTGAAACTGGGTGACGTTCATTCGGCTGGCAATGCCTCGGCGACTATTCCGCAAACTCTGAAAGGAAACAATCCCATAAGGCAGTGTCCGAAGGTTGATCGGCTCAGCGAGGACGCTTCGCCCTACCGGGAAGCGCGTTGCTGTTCGTTTTCGATTTCTTCGAGCCGCTGCGGAGCAATTTTCTTGATCGCCTCCGCCATGGCCATGGCATGAAGCTGAAGTTCCTCCGAACGCAAGGCGCTTTCCAGATCCGGCAAGGCGGATTTGGCCGCCGGGCCGAACTCTCCCAGGGCGCGGGCCGCGTAAGCCCGCACCACGGGTTCGTCATCGCTAAGTGGTCCGTTTCGTAAATACGCTCACGTTCGTTGCGCCCAATTTGGCCTGGGGCAAGGCGCGACGAGCGAGCATCCCCCGCCAGTGGGGCTGTGACCGAGGAGCAACGCAGCCCCAGGCAAAATTCGGCGCAACCCGAAGGGCGGCAGTTCTTTTTCGCCAGACTTCGTTGCTTGCTCCTTACAGATCCACTTCGGGATATGCTCGTCGCTCGCGCCTCGTCTGGCCGAAAAATCCCTTGCCGCGAACGTGAGCGTATTTATGAAATGGACCACTAAGGCACTTGACCAGGGTGGAAATGACCTCAGTCGAGGCCAGCCCAATACGCCTGAGCGCCGCCGCAGCACTGCTGCGAATCGCGACGGTCTTGTGGCGGAGCGCTTGAACCAGCAAGGGAACAGCCGGGGAAGCCGAAGGGCCAATCGCGCCAAATGCGTCCAAGGCCCGCAGCCAGACCCAATCATACCGCGAATCTTTCAGATCGGGATGCTCCAGAGCGGCGATCATGTGCGGCACCGCGTCCCGGGCGTTCACGCCAAAACGCTTGAGCGACTGCAGAGCGAACCCGAGCAGTTCGAGGCTTCCCGCCAACGCGCGAATCAGCTCCGGCAACACAAGGTTTCGCTTGGCAGCCGGATCGTTCTTCAATTTCAGGAGCAGACCGGGTTCGATCTTTTCCAGCGCGTCGGCTGCGGCCGAGGCTGACGGCGCGTACGCGTCGTCGATGGCTTCGGCTAACGCCGGAACCGCGCCGCGCGCGCGGGGTCCCAGGTCACCCAGGATTTGGGCTGCGGCCAGGGTCCGGCGCTGAGGACCGCGATCGAGCAACGCGTCTCGCAAGACCGGGATCACGGAGTCGGCTTGATCAGGATCTGTTTGAACGATGGCGCGAGCCGCCAGCAGGCGAGTTTCCGGGTCCAGGTCCTTCAACACGAATTTCAGCGTCGGGATGGCTGCGGGACAAGTCAGTCGCATCTCCGCGAGGTACCGCGCGGCTTTGCGCCTCCAGAACACTTTCGGGTCCTGAAGTCGATCGAGCAGGTACGGGGTGCAGCGCGGTTCCTGGCTCGGGTCAATTTGACAGAGCGCAAAGGCAGCTTCGAGGCGGACCTGGGGTTGCACGTCGCAGAGAGCTTGTTCCAACGCTTCGGTCACGGACGCCGTTGCCGGAGCGCAAACGCCGAGCGCTTCGGCCGCGCTGGCGCGCACGGCGGCGTTCGTGTGTTGGAGTTGTGCGACCAAATCCGGCCAGGCTGTGTGGGCGGCGGGCTGGCAGCCTTTCAACGCGGCCAGAATGTTGGGGCGGTTGCGTCCATCCTCCATTCGCAAAGCGCCGGCGAGACCCAGGATGAACTCGCGCGTCAGTGGCGGTTGAACATTGGTGACCAATTCGGAAGCGTACCAGCGCACTCGCGGATCCCGGTTTGTGAGCAGGTCGGTCAACGGTGGAGCGGCGTCCTGGCCTGGAATCCCGATTTCCTTGAGCGCCGTGGCTGCTGCCTGGCGCACGTTCTGGTCGCATCGTGTTCGTGCCTTTGACCACGGCGGGGACGTCCGCCGTCAACAGGCGGATCAGCCGCGGCACCGCATTCGTGGCTGGCCAACCGATCCGTCCCAAAACCGTTGCAACGTGAAGCCGCCCCATGGCGCCGTTCCGAGGCGGAAACAGGTAGCGCTGGTTTGGCACGGGCGCCTTGGGGCCAAACCAACTCTCGGGTTTGTCACGGAACAATTGCGAATTGTCGAGGGCAGCGATCAGATAAGGCACTGCGGCTGCCCCCATTTCGGTCAGAGCGTCTTCAGCCGCCGGGTGTGGAGCGGAGGGCCGCGCCAAATCACGAATCCAGGCGCTGACCTTCTTGCCTTTGTGAACGGGTTCTTTGGCGGAAAAGGCGCGTGGAACGATCACGAGCGCCGCGATGACGCACACAAGACTCACGAGAAGCCATTTCTTCATGCCGATGCGCACAGAATCAGTCCGGGACCAAACTTTGATGCACAGCATGTGGTTAGCGTTGGTAGGGACGGATTCCACTCCGTCCCTGACTAATCCTTGAGGCGTCCTCCGAACGGAGAGACGGACAACGGAAAACCAGGGGCCTCCGTTGGCCCATCGTCTCGTCCTGGGCGGCAATCAGCCTTGAGGCCTGATTTGGGACGGAGTGGAATCCGTCCCTACCCCACGCTAGACACATACGATGCATCTGGCTCAAAGTTTGGTTTTTCACCGGCCTCTGCGGCCTGGTTTGCCCGATGGCTCCGGGATGGCCGCTCCGTCTTTGCGGGGATCGGACGCTCCATAGTTCACGCCGGAGGCGAAGTCCCGCATCACGGCCTGTCCGCCGCCCACAGCCTGGGCAAAGTCCCCGCGCAATTCGATTTGATGTCCTTTAGCCTCCAGATCCGCGCGCGCGTCCTTTGGGACGCGGATTTCCATTCGGACGTCATTGCCGCCAAAGGTGAGCTTGGTGAAGCGGGGCGCCTCCAGAGCCGATTGAATGTTCAGGCGATGATCGATCACGTTCGAAACGAATTGCGCGTGCGCTTGCGCCTGGTTCCACCCGCCCATAATGCCGAAAGCTATTCGCAGTTCTCCGCGTTCCATGAAACCGGGGATGATGGTGTGGAGCGGTCTTTTGCGTCCCGCGAGAATATTCGGGTGGTTCGCTTCGAGGGTGAACAACGCGCCGCGATCTTGCAGGGCAAAGCCGGTGCCCTCGGCGACCAAGCCGGAGCCGAACGCGTGGAAGTTGCTTTGGATCAGAGAAACGAGGTTGCCCTCGTTGTCCACCACGCAAAGGTAAGTCGTGTCCGAACGGCCCTCGAACGGTTTGCCTGCCGCCACGTGCGCGTTGGCCTTGTCTAGATCAATCAGCTTGGCACGTTGCCTGGCGTAATCTTTGGAAAGAATTCCAGCCACAGGCACTTTGCTGAACCGCTGGTCCGCAACGTAGCGAAGCATGTCGGCGTAAGCCAGCTTTTTGGCTTCGATCATCACGTGCAGGGCCTTTCCGGAATTGTGGCCCCACTCGCCGAGAGGGAATTGTTCCATGAGATTGAGCATCGACAGCGCCGCGATGCCCTGGCCGTTCGGCGGAATTTCATAGACCGTCCAGGCGCGATAAGTCGTTGAGATCGGATCGACCCATTCGGCGGAGAATTCCTTGAGATCGGCCGCCTCCAGGGCGCCTTCTTGCTGGCGACAGTAGGCCAGCAGCCGCTGCGCAATTCTGCCTTCGTAATAGGCTTTGCGGCCTTGCTGGGCGATCTCGCGATAGGATCGGGCCAGGTCCGGATTCTGGAAAACTTCACCCAGCCGCGGCGCGCGGCCCTTGGGCAAAAATGTCTTCGCCGCGTTTGTATCTTTCTTGAGCAAGCTCTCTGAATCGGCCCAATACGCGGACACGAGTTCGGAGACCGGAAAGCCTTCTTCGGCGTACCTGATCGCTGGCGCGAGGACCTGGGCAAACTTCATTTCCCCGAATCGGTCCAGTAGTTTCTGCCAGCCTTCCACGGCGCCGGGAACGGTCACGGAGTGGATGCCGTTTTGCGGCATGTTGGTGTGCCCTTTCTCCTTCAGGAATTCGGGTGTCAGTTTGGCGGGCGCCCAACCGCTGGCGTTGAGGCCATAGACCTTTCGGCTTTTCGCGTCATAGACCAGCGCGAATAAATCGCCGCCGATGCCGCACATCATCGGAGAGACAACACCCATCGCGGCGTTCGCGGCGACCGCGGCATCGATCGCGTTTCCGCCCTGGGCGAGGATGGAGACGCCGGCTTGGGAGGCGAGCGGATGTTCCGTGGCTACAATACCGTGTCGGGACAAGACCATGGACCGCGCTTGAACCCGGTCCTGGCCCTGAGCCGGATGCGTGATAAACGCCCACATAAGGAGAACGCAGAAGCTAGAAAATCGGTTGCGCATAGCAGCGCCTCTAGAATACGGCAAGGCCTGCGGATATCCATTTCATTTTCCTGTTGGGCTTTTTTTGACTCTTTCGCGTCTGGCCGTTCCCATGAACCTGACGGTAGGGCGAGCCTGTCCCAGCGAGCCGAACCGACGTGTTCAACGCGCGTGGAGCGGCTCGCCGGGACGGACTCGCCCTACCAGGTTAGTCAGACCAAGGAGGTTTTCCAGGAACGTCGCTTGCTCCGCCAAGTCCGCCAAGCTGCGAAGTTGTTTTTCAAACGTGGTTCGGCTAGAAGAGGCCCATGAACCAATCGCTCCAATGCACTCGCCGTTCCTTTCTCAAGCAAGTGGCTCTCGCTTCCGCAGGCGCTCCGATTTTTCTGCCGCGCTTGCTCAGCGCTCCACCCTCGGAACGCGTGTTGCACGCCAGCTTTGGCGCCAGCGGCATGGCGCGCGCGGATCTCACGGAAATCTCCCGCCACGCCAACGTTCAATTTGTCGCCGTCGCGGACGTGGAACCGGCCAAAGCGGACGATTTGAAAAAGAAATGGCCCGATCTTCGAGTTTACACGGATTGGCGCGTGTTGCTGGACAAGGAAAGGGACCTGACTTCGGTGAACGTCTCCACGCCGGACCACATGCACGGCCCCATCGCCATGAGCGCGCTGCAACGCGGCTTGCACGTGTATTGCCAGAAACCGCTCACGCACGACATTTACGAATCCCGCAAACTCACCGAAGTCGCCCGCCGCAAGAATCTGGTCACACAAATGGGCATTCAAATCCATTCCAACGCCGAGTATCGGCTCGCCGTGCGACTCGTTCAGGACGGCGCCATCGGCAAGGTGAAAGAGGTCCACACCTGGAGCAGCAAGAAGTGGGGCGACACAGGGCCCATGCCCGCCCGCGTCGATCCCGTGCCGGCGGGCTTTGACTGGGATCTCTGGATCGGCGTGTGCGCGCCGCGACCGTTCATTGGCGGCGGCTGGTACCATCCGGGCAACTGGCGCAAGCGGCTCGATTTCGGCACCGGGACGTTTGGCGACATGGGGTGTCACATTTACGATCCGGTGTTCAAGGCGCTCGCGCTGACCGCGCCAATCAGCGTGCGCAGCGAAGGCGGTCCGCCCAACAATCATTCGTGGGCCACGGACGCGATCATCCATTACGTTTTCCCAGGCACGGCGTTCACGGCGGAGAAGGAAGTGAAAGTGACGTGGTACGACGGCGACCAGCGTCCGCCGGCGGAAATCATCGCGCTGGTCGGCGGGAAGATTCCGGATCAAGGATCGGTGTTTCTGGGCGCCAAAGGGGTGATGGTATTGCCCCACGTCGCGAAGCCCAAGCTGCTGCCGGAAGCGGACTTCAAAGATTTCAAACCTCCCGCCATTCAAAGCTCGAATCACTGGCACCAATTCGTCGATGCGATTCGCGGCCAGGGCACGGCTGCGGCGAACTTCGATTATTCCGGGCCGCTCACCGAAGCGGTCTTGCTTGGCAGCGTCGCGACGCGTTTCCCGAAGACGACGCTGAAGTGGAACGCCAAGTCGTTGAAGTTCACGAACGAGAAGGAGGCGAGCCAATTCGTGCGGAGGAAATATCGGAAGGGGTGGGAAGTCGCGGGGTTGTCCTGAATCACTACCAATCGCGCCCATGAAGCCGAGCCGACGGATCAGGCCTTCCCATGAACCCGTCTCCCGGATCGTGGCCTTTAGGCCGCTTCAACGCCCGATTCCGGAGAGTGCGCGGAAGCAGCCTGAAGGCTGCGGTCCGCCCGGTCTCAGGTTCATGGGCCGTGTGCACGGCTCGAAGGCCGTGGAAGCTTCCCCTGAACCGTCTCTTTGGACCGCGGCCTTTAGACCGCTTCAACGCCGAACTCCAGAGCGGGGCCGGAAGCAGCTTAAAGGCTGCGGTTCGCACGGTTTTCGCTTCATGGGCTGTATGCACGGCTTTAGGGCCGTGGAAACTTCCCATGAAGCAAGATCTCACCGCCAGCTTCTGGAGTGCGCGAGTCCTCTCTGCGCCTTACACGGATCTGTGCATGGCGCTCGCCAATCCCAAGGGGATTGCGTGCTCCAGCTCAGGGTTGCCATTGGACCCGGCCCGGTGAAGCTGAAGCTTGAGCGGGGCGCGAAAGAACTGCGACTCCTGGCACAAAGCGCCGGAAGCGCGGCGTGGTTCGAACTGCTCACCCACGTCCTGGACCCGGCGTTGCGCCCGTATCTTCATCCGGTGCGCGATCTCTCCGGCCACGTCGTGCTCACGGACAATCGGCCCGCCGATCATCCCTGGCAGCACGGCATCTTCACCGGATTCCACCGAGTCAACGGCTTCAATTACTGGAAGGAAGACGAAGGCCGGCAGCGCTTCGTGAAGCTGCTGGAATCGAATCAGTCCGACTCGCGAGTGTCTTGGAAATCGCTCACGGAATTGGTCGATCCCGGCGGCCGTGTAGTCCTGGAGCAAGAGCAGTCGGTTGCTGTGCATGCGGCCCGAGAACCTGGCGCCCGGGAACAGGGCAGCGCTGGAATCGCCGGGTTCTACTTCATTGACTTTGATTTTCTCCTTCGTGCCAGAAGCCAGGACGTGACGTTCGGCAAATTCGGCGTGGGCGGCCTGGCGGCTCGAATGCCCTGGGACCAGGCCAATCCGAAGCAGACGCATCTCAATTCGAATGGCTTGCGGGGCCGGGAATGCGAACAGAAGCGCGCCCAATGGTGCAACGTGGAGCGCCTGTTCGGCAACGAAACGTTCGGCATCGCGATCCTGGATCATCCGAGCAATCCGAATCATCCCTCCGGCTGGCGGGTCGATGAACAAGGCTTGATCAATCCGGCGGTGTCGATGCTGGGGGATTGGTCGTTGCCGGCCGGAAGCGAACGCAAGTTCCGCTATCGCGTCCTGATCTACCAGCGAAGCGCGTCGAAGGAATGGCTGGAGGAACAATTTGAGAAATACGCCTCTGAGAAGTAGGGCAGGTTTTCAGGGGCGCATCTCTGAACGAGGGTGCTGCGCAAGGACCTCACCAAGCGTAGCGCAGAGTTGCACTCTGCCGTATCGCCGATTTGCAATCGGCGGCGCTTCGACAAGTTCCAGAGCCTTGGAACTCGTCGGGCCCCTGCGGAATGCAATTCCGCGATACGGCAGATTACAAATCTGCGCTACGGCCTGTGCCCGTCCTCATTTGGAGATGCGCACGGCTTCCAGATGGCAAGGAAACAAGCAGGCAGGCCAGATGCCTGCCCTGCACTCCAGGTGACGAATTATGCGCGCAATCATCCAACGGGTCTCGTCGGCTTCCGTCGCCATTGAAAGTCAAATCAAGAACGCGATCCAGAAGGGCCTGCTGGTGCTTCTGGGCGTCGAAGAATCCGACACACCCGAGGACCTCGATTGGTTAAGCGGAAAAATCGTGCGCTTGCGAATTTTCCCCGACGATCAGGGCGTCATGAACCGTTCCGTGCAGGAGGCGCAAGGCGACATTTTGGTGGTCAGCCAGTTCACCCTGTTCGCGAGCACGCGCAAAGGCAACCGCCCGTCCTACAGCCGAGCCGCGCGTCCCGAGACGGCGGTCCCGCTTTACGAGGCCTTCGTACGGCGGCTTACGCAAGATTTGGGGCGCCCCGTCCTCACGGGCGAGTTTGGCGCAGAAATGAAGGTGAGCCTGACCAACGACGGGCCGGTGACCATTCTGATCGATACGAAGATGAAGGAATGAAGGCGGCATCTGCGGTGTTCAAAGTTTAAGGTTCCAAGTTCAAAGTTGTTGTCGCAAGAAGAGAGGATCTTAACAGGAGGTAACAGAGGGAACGGAGATTCATTTTCTTAGTTCCCCTTTCGTAAAGGCTGCGAGGCCACTTCCTCGCAGCCGGGTCTGCGAAAAAGCCCGTGTTCTACAAACGCCCAGATTGCCCGCAGGCCGAGGTGAAACTTGTCACCCCACTCATTTAACCGATTTAACGATTTAACCTTTTAACGTTGTAACGGCTCGGTCGCGGCTTTGCCGGGTCTTGCCATGCTGGGCCGCTTGCCCTTGCGTTTCAAAAATCGTTCCCGCAGGATGCGCGCGTCATGAGCCTGGAACTTTTCAAACTGAACGGGAAAGTCGCCTGGATCACCGGCGGCACCAAAGGCCTGGGTTTTGCCATGGCCAACGCCCTGGCCAGCGTCGGGGCCGATATCCTCATCAACAGCCGCAATCGCGCCGAGGCAGAAACGGCCGCCAAACAGATCGCGGAAACCCACCGTTGCCGCGCCCTGGGACTTCAGGCGGACGTCACGAACCCGGCGGAAATCGCGGGAACCGTGGAACGCGCAATCCAGGAATTCGGGAGCATCGATATCCTCGTGAACAACGCGGGCATCAATGTGCGCCAGCCCACAATCGATCTGCCCCTGGAAGAGTGGCAAAAGGTTTTGGACATCAATTTGACCGGGCCGTTTCTCTGCACCAAAGCCGTCGCGCCGCACATGATCCAAAAAGGCTGGGGCCGGATCATCCATTTGTCGTCCATCCTCGGACACGTGGGCCTGGCGGGACGGCCGGCGTACACGGCGACGAAGGGCGCGATCGTGCTCTTGACGAAGACGCAGGCATTGGAATTCGCGGCGAATGGCATCACCGTGAACGCGATTTGTCCCGGCCCGTTCGAGACGCCCATGAACCTGCCGCTCCTGCAGAATCCGGAAGTCTATAAGGCGTTCGTGGCAAAGATTCCTTTGGGCCGCTGGGGTTACCTCCACGAAATCCACGGCGCCGTCATTTTCCTGGCGTCGAATGCCTCCAGCTACGTGACCGGAACGACGCTGACCGTCGATGGCGGCTGGACGGCGCAGTAGGAGTGGCCGCGCGTCCCAGCGTTTTTTGACCAACCACTTAACGACGGTGGGGCGAGGCTCCTGCCGAGCCTTTCCTCGATGGCATTGGCTCGGCAGGAGTCCACCTTAACCGCTATTTCCCGGTTGACTGAAATGCAAACTTCATCCAAGGCAGCCACGGCACGCCGGATTGATTCGGCCTTCAGGCTCGCGAGCGAGCGCTACGCCGCGATGAGCGTGGACGTTCGCCGTGCGCTCAAGACCCTTGCCACGATCCCCATTTCGCTGCACTGCTGGCAAGGCGATGACGTCCGTGGGTTCGAGAAATCGGGAAGCGACCTGGGCGGCGGCCTGGCTGTGACGGGCGATTATCCGGGGAAAGCGCGATCTCCCGACGAGTTGCGCGCCGACCTGGACAAAGCTTTCTCGCTCATTCCTGGCCGGCATCGTTTGAATCTCCATGCCTGCTACGGCGAGTTTGGCGGCCGGCGCGTGGACCGCGACGAAATTGAGCCGGCGCATTTCAGGAACTGGATTGATTGGGCGCGTCAGCGCCGCCTGGGACTCGACTTCAATCCGACGTATTTTGCCCACCCGAATGCCGCCGACGGTTTCACGCTCTCGCACCGCGACAAAGACATCCGGGGTTTCTGGATCGAGCACGGTACTCGTTGCCGCGAAATCGGCGCCGCGATGGGAAAAGCCCTGGGCTCGCCTTGCGTCACCAACATCTGGATTCCCGATGGGATGAAAGACACGCCCGCGGATCGCTCCGGTCCGCGCGAGCGCCTGGCCGAATCTCTCGACGCCATTTTCGAAAGCCCCATTTCCCCAAAGCACAACCTCGACGCCGTCGAACCGAAACTCTTCGGGCTTGGCAGCGAAAGTTACGTGGTTGGCTCGCACGAATTCTACCTCGGCTACGCGATCACGCGCCGCAAACTGCTTTGCCTGGACGCCGGACATTACCATCCGACAGAAACGATCTCGGATAAGCTCACGAGCGTGCTCCAGTTCTTGCCGGAAATACTGCTGCACGTGAGCCGCGGCATCCGGTGGGACAGCGATCACGTGGTTACGTTCACCGATGACCTCCAGGCCATCGCGCGTGAAATCGTCGCCAACGGCTACCTCACGCGCGTCCACATCGGTCTTGATTACTTCGATGCCAGCATCAACCGCATCGCCGCCTGGATCGTCGGTGCGCGCAACCTGCTGCGCGCCCTTCTGGTGGCGCTGCTGGAACCGCCCGCCATCCGCGACGCCGAAATCTCAGGCGACTTCACGGCGCGCCTGGCTTTGCTGGAGGAGGCCAAGGCGTTGCCGGTGGGAGCGATCTGGGATTACTACTGCGAAACCCAAGGCGTTCCGGTGAGCAACGCGTGGCTGGCCGAAGTGAAACGCTACGAGCGCGAGGTGTTGAGCAAGCGAGGCGAAGTTTCGGCCCACGAAAGACACGAAAGGGGGGTGTAACCAGAAAGCTTCCCCTGAACCTGACGGTAGGGCGAGCCTGTCCCCAGCGAGCCGAGTCGGACGTGGTCCAGGCACGTCGAGCGGCTCGCCGGGACGGACTCGCCCTACCTGGTTCATGGGGCGTGAGCATGGTCATCAGACCAAGGAAGCTTCCCATGATCCCACACCACTCCACCTCTCCATGGCTCTACACATTGGCAAGCGCGCTGTGGGTGGAAAAAGAAAAGGTGTGGCGGGCGGGCTTCGGTTTGGCGTGGACTTACAAACATCAAAACCCGCTGCCACACCTTCGCCATGCTCTCGCAGCGCCTGGGTCGAGGCACCCCGATTTACGGTTGCGTGAAATCACTCGCGAGCAATCAGCCATTACCTGAGCGATTCCGCCCATGAACCTGACGGTAGGGCGAGCCTGTCCCCAGCGAGCCGGTCTGCGCGTGTTCCACGCACGCCGAGCGGCTCGCCGGGACGGATTCGCCCTACCAGGTGCATGGGCAGAACTGCTGCATTTCCCGACCTCAGCCACGGAGGCCCCGCTCGCGCAGCATCGCGGGAAGTGGCGCGGCTTCCTTCTTCAGAAACCGCAAGGTCCAACGGCGCCGCTCGGAATCTTCAGTGGAAAATCGTTCCGCCGCCGCCGCTCGCATCCTCTTATACAATCGCCGCCGCGACCAGAGTCCCCAGAAGAGCGAATTCGCAATGCCCAGCCCGCACCATAGAATCATGTTCAAGGCCAGCGACGGCCCATTGTTGTTCGTTCCGAACGCGGTCCAGAGCGCTTGCGAGACCATAGCAGCATAGAAAACCAATCCCGGAATGACCACGATGCGGACCGCCGCGCCTCCGCGCGCGACGCGCGGATTCTTCGCAGACATCCCCGACCACATGCCGGTCCAGCCGAGCGCCCACAGATCCAGTGCCCAGGTCCCAACATAGCCGAGGCATCCCCAGATCCAGAGAATTCTGTCCGCGTCCTGCCTGAACTCACCCGTGTGCAAGCCAAACACCGCGACGCCGATTTGCGCCGCCAGCAGGAAACAAAGCGGCCCGAGGAATTGCCAGCGCAACGCGAGCCATTGCCCTCGGAGAATCTCGCGCGCGCTGAGCGGTGTGCAAAGCAGCCACTCCAGAGTCCCGGCCCATTTTTCCTCGGCGAACCCCCGGCTGGCTTCCGAACCGATCCACAGCTTGACCACTAGCGAGGCGCAAATGATGAGCGTCGAAACGAAACCAGGGGTAATCAGCACAATCGGATTCGCGGTCACCACACTCACGCCGAACCCGGCGACGACAGCCAGGAAAAGCCAGAACCACAGCCGCTTCAAGCGGTCGCGCGCCATGAGCCAGAGGATTGGGTTCCGACTCAACAACCGCTTTCGGAGCGCGCTCCGGACTTCTGCGTTCCCGTAGCACCATTGCTGGAATCGTTCGCGCCAACTGGCGCCGGCGGGTCCGCTCGCTTTGTCCTGCCACACGCGGCTCAAGATCATTCCGGCAAGGACCACCAATCCCCACGACAGCGCGTGGGTCCAAAGAAGCGACATCCAAAATGAATTCCCCAGGGGTCCCAAGGGCGGAATCCCCGCCCGCAGAAAGGTGGTTTTGGGACTCAGATACTGCAACGGCAGGTAAAAGACTTCGGGGAACCCTTTTCTAATCAGCCATTGCGCGGCTTCCGGCATGATGAACCACGACCACAAAATCACGATCAGTGCGCCGGTCCTGGCGCGGCTTTGCTTCCGGCTAAGAGAGGAGACCAACAAAGCCACGCTCAACGAGAAGAAAAGCGTATTCGCCAGGGCCAGCGACACTCGCGCGACTGCGGAAGGCTGCGCCTTACCCAAAGGAATCAACAGGACCAGCACCGGGATGCCGACCAGGAATGCGCACACCACACCGATGGATCGCGAAACGAGTTTTCCGAGAACCACGTCAAGGCCGGTCAGGTTCGTGAGGAATAGTAAGCCCAGCGTTCCCTCGCGCTTTTCTTCGCTCAAACAATCATGCGCGACGTGAGCGCCGCCGAACATGCAGAGCGCGAATAGAATCTCCGTCAGCCCTTGAAACATGGAAAAACCTGTCCACGCGCCGCCAAAGTAATTGTAGGCCACCATGGCGCCGATTCCGCCGATGGCCGCGGCGAGCGCGATGCGGACGCGAATGGAATAGGTTTCTCGCCGGCGGGCCAAAACCCGCAATTCCCGATCGACGATGGGCAGAAACGTCATGCTGGCGTTAGTTTGACCAGCAAGCCGGGTTCAGATCACGCAATTTCCCCCGATTCAGCCGTTGCCCTGTTTCGCCGCTCCTTTGTCTTCGGCCTCAACAGTCACGTGCAGGCGAGCGGTGGCTTTGTGGCCGCGTTCGTTCGTTCGCTCGACGCTCACGAGGTAATGACCCGGTTTCGCGAACCGATGTTCCGTCACGGCGTAGCCGTCCTTGGCCAGGCTCTGGACGTTGCCGTCCGATTTGGCCGTGACTTTTGCGGTGCCATCGCCGAAGTCCCACGTTTCGTGGCCGAAGGTCGTTTTGAATGTTCGCACCTTGAACGTCACGGGGTCGCCCGGCCGGATGCCGAACGTCGGAGCATAGACGGCGTGAATGCTCGGAGGCAATTGGTCGGGCCCAGCCGGGTCAATGACATCGACGTACGCGAAATCGCAGCCCACTTCGCCGCGTGCGTCGGTGACTTTCAGAATTTCACTGTAGAAACCTGGCCGGGAGTACGTGCGCTCGACGGTGGAACCGCGGGCAGTCATTCCGTCGGAGAAAGTCCAGTCATGCCGAGCGATTCGGCCTGAAGCGCTCCAGGATTTTGAACCGTCGAGAAGGACTTTCTGGCCCACGCCCACGAAGTGATGCGGCCGCGCCACAGCAATGATTCTCGGCGCGTATTGTCGCTGGTACGCCTCCCAAACAAAGGCGTAACCCTCCTGGATTCCCCAAAGACCGGACGGTTGGCGGCTCGTGATGTCGAAATGGAGATGCGACCAACCGCCGCTGCCACCTTCCTTGCCCAGCACGCCGATCTTTTGGCCGATGGCGATCTGGGATCCGGGCCGGACGGCGGGATCGATGGAGTAGAGATGGCTGTAGCGATAGTACCAGCCGCGTTCGTCGAGCAGATAGACAACGTCGTAGCGCGGTTTCGCCGGGCTGTCCTCGTAGCCAGGCAGAATCTCTTTGCCGGAAGAAATCACTCTCCCATGCGTCGCCGCCACGACGTCGATCAATCCTTCCGCTCCGCCAAAATCGAGTCCGTAGTGGTAATAGACGTTCTTGGCGCCGGGGGCCTCGCCGCCATCGACGAACGTGGGCTCGTTGGCCATTTGTGTGTTGCTGGCAAACCAGCGTTGCTTGAGCGGATAAGCAAATGTGCCCGGCTCAATCCAGGGCGAACCCGCCGGCCAAAGCCGCAGCCGCGCGTCCTTGACCAATCCCCACGCGTTGCCCTGGCTGCTGTTCCCGACGTAACCTTTGGTGATCGGACAATCGATTTGGACGCCCGCGAACGTTACCGGCAGGTTGTACGTTGCCGAAGTTAACACCAGGGATTGCCCGTTGAGTTCGACGGTGACGCGCGCCTGGCGGACGGCATTGCGAAAGGCGTCGCGGGCTTCGTCCAGGCGGAGGAGTTTGATCTGGGCCTTGGTCCCATCAGCGATCTGGATTTCCTGCGCCTCGTTCACGTTCAGGTCCACCGAACGGACGATCGACGTACTTCCGAGAGCTGAATCTGCGGCGGCGGACTCTCGTGCCAGCAAGGCCAGGAGAGTTATGCGAAACGAAGCGACGGCGGTTTGGAGTACGCGACATTTCATGACGGGAATGCTTAGGCGAATTCCGACTGAATGGTAATCCCAAAATTACTGAGCGACACCTGTCGTCGTCGCTGCACCCAAGACTGGGCTGCGTTTACGCGAACAAAGATTGCTTTGTCCTGAGGAATATTGATTCTATGGACAACGCTCGTTCGTCGATGCCAGCGGCTAATCCAGTTCACGGTCCGGTCCATCCGGCTCAGAGATGCTGGCTCTCCTGGATCTCACCCGTTCTGTCCGTTGCGCTCATTCTTTCGTATGTCCCGGTCATGTCACCGGCCAGGACGCATGACGATCCGGCGGCGGCCAGCGTTTCCTCGGGGAATCCGCAGATTCTGCCGGAAAATCTCCTGTCCGGTCGCTCCTTTTCCATTCAAAGGCAAAACGGAGTCTTTTGGCTGATCAAACCGGACGGTTCCCGCACGTTCCCGCTCGGCGTGTGCTGCGTCGGCATGGGAGCCACTCGCAAGGATTTCGATCCCGATAATCCCGGCTACGCGGCGTGGCAACACTACGCCGACTCCAACCAGTGGGCCGAAGCCACGCTGAAGCGGCTCAAATCCTGGGGCTTCAACACCATTGGCGGCTGGAGCGACTTCGATGCGCTCAAGCAATGCCGCGACCCGGATGTCATGTTCGCGCCCGTGCTGCACATCGGATCGACGGCGGGCGCTCCGTGGTGGGACATGTGGGACCCGAAAATCACCGACCGCATGGACGAGGTGGCGCGGGAGCAAATCCTGGCGTTGCGCGATGATCCGCGGCTTTTCGGATACTACAGCGACAACGAAATGGGTTGGTGGAACGCCACGCTGTTCAAGATGACGCTCGAGCAAGCGCCCACAAGCGGCCAACGCCGCCGGCTCCTGGATTTCCTGCGCCAGACGTATCGCAACCGGTGGTCTGAATTACTGAAAGACTTCGAGCCGGAAGGCGCGAACCGTTGGTTGGAACTGGAACAGCGCGGCATGCTCTACCTCCGTCCGGGAGGCAAAGGCATCCGGACGATGCGCCAGTTCCTCGGTTTGCTGGCCGAGCGTTACTATGCGCTGGTCCACGAGATCATTCGCAAATACGACCAACGCGCGCTGATTCTGGGAGAACGCTACCAATCTTTCTACTATCCCGAAGTGGCCCGCGCGGCAGCGCCGTACGTGGATGCTATTTCCAGCAACCTGAACGCCAGTTGGAGCGACGGCACTTTCGCTCGGTTTTATCTGGAAACCCTCCACGCCCTGACCCGCAAGCCGATTCTCATCAGCGAATTTTACATGGCCGCCATGGAAAACCGGACCGGCAACAAGAATAATCACGGCGTTTTCCCGGTTGTCGCCACGCAGAAGGAACGCGCCGCGGGTTTTCAGCGCACGCTCCAGGCCTTGCTCAGGATCCCTTACGTGATCGGCGCGGACTGGTTCCAATACTTTGACGAGCCAACGCATGGCCGCGGCGACGGCGAGAACTTCAACTTCGGCCTGGTCGATATTCACGACCAGCCTTACGAAGAACTCACCTCCGCGGCGGACGGGATTGATCCGATCGCCTTAAGGAGCCTGCCTGCCCGGACACGTTCCGACGCTTCGCAAGGCGTGCCGCCTGCGCCTCCGAGTCCTTTCGAGCCGCTCCAGCCAACGCTCGCGTTGCAGCACTGGGATCGCGAGCGCGGCTTTGTCAAACCCGCTTCAGAATTCCCCTTGGCCGATCTTTACGTGTGCTGGAGCAAACAGGCGATTTATCTCGGGCTCTATTCGCACGACATTGTCGAGGACGCCTTTTACCGAAGCAAAACCGTGCCGAAGAACGATCGCGCCGAATGGTCGATCACCGCGGGGCGGTCTCGAAAACCCATCCGGGCCCGGATCGGCGCGGGTGTCGAACCGATCATCAACGAGCGCGGCGTGCGCATCGTCAATCTCTCCGGCGTGAACCTTGACGTGCGCAATATCGCCGCCGTCGAATTGCCGGCGAAATGGTTCGGGAAAGACGGATTCGAGGCGGGAGATTCCGTCGAGCTTGCGTCCACGCTCCTGACCCATTGCCAGGGCTATCGAGTCGATTGGAAAGGGAAATTCGTTTTGAAGGATTGACGGGCGAGACAGAGTTCTCGCCTTGTAGCGCAGATTTGCAACCTGCTGTATCGCAGAATTGCATTCTGCGGCGTGGCGGCAAGTTCCGGTGCCTCGGACTCGTCGGCGCGCTGCCGACTGCAAATCGGCGATGCGGCAGACTGCAAGTCTGCGCTACTAAGCAGCGCCCATTAGCTGCCCCTTGCTGGCGTCGCGGCCCGCATGGTATAGAAGCGCCATGGCAAGTGACCGTGCGCTCCTGGTTCGCCCGCAAGTAATCCCAACCCTGGATCCGGACTTTCGACCTGCGTTCCTCTGGAACCGAGCGTTCGCGGCCCAGGCCAGCGCTTCCAAGAGTCCGATCCGCGTCTCTCTCGCGGTGGAGCAAACCGACGGTTCGATCTTCCATCATTCGACCAGCATTCTTCCGGAGCATGACCCAGGCGCGAGCGCGAATTTCACTCACCTTGAACGTCTGGTGAAATTCCTTCTCTGGTCGCGCGGCGGATTTCGCATCCATTTCGACGGCCCGAAGCTCCTGGCCGAACAACTCCGCAAACATTACGCCGAAACGCCGACCGGTCGCTTCGATGCGAGTATCATGGGCGAGCGCGTCTATGAGCGCCCTTTTGAGATTGTGCACACGCCACAACTTCCGCCCGCCCGGTCCACCAGCAAACCTTTGGGCCGGTATTTGAAAGGCTGCCGCATCGGGTTTGACCTGGGCGGCAGTGATCGCAAGGTTGCGGCGGTGATCGACGGCCAATGCGTCTTCAGCGAGGAAACCATCTGGAATCCGGTTCCGCAGGCCGACCCACAGTGGCACTTCGATCAAATCATGGAGTCGCTCAAACTGGCGGCGCGGCATTTGCCCAGAGTCGATGCGATTGGCGGCAGTTCGGCGGGGGTGATCGTGAACAACCGGATCAAAGTCGCGTCGCTTTTCCGAGGAGTGCCTTTGGCTCTTTTCAATTCCAGGGTGAAGGACCTGTTTCTGGAGATGAGGAAAGCGTGGGGCGGGATTCCGTTCGAGGTCGCCAACGACGGCGAAGTGACGGCGCTGGCGGGTTCGATGGCGCTGGAAAAGAACGGTGTGCTCGGCATTGCGATGGGCACGAGCATGGCGGGTGGTTACGTCAATCCGAGCGGCAATATCACCACCTGGCTGAATGAACTGGCGTTCGCTCCGGTCGATTACAACCCTCACGCTGCGGTCGATGAATGGTCCGGCGACGCGGGTTGTGGCGTCCAATACTTTTCCCAGCAATGCGTAGGGCGATTGCTGCCCGCCGCCGGCATCGAGATGGATTGGGCGCTTCCCCTGCCGGAAAAGCTTAAGCACGTTCAGGAATTGATGCGGGGCGGCGACGATCGCGCGACGAAGATTTTTCAAACCATCGCCGCTTATCTCGGGTACGCGATTTTGCATTACACCGAGTTCTACGACTTCCACCACGTGCTCATTCTGGGACGGGTGACTTCCGGGGTTGGAGGCGATGTGATTACAGCCGGTGCCCGGGAAGTTCTGAGTTCCGAGGCGCCGGAGTTGTCCGAGAAGATCACGCTCCATTCGCCGGACGAGAAAGAGAAACGCCACGGCCAGGCAATCGCGGCGGCGAGCTTGCCTGGTTTGTTCCAGGGACTATGAGTTCGATCGAGAAACCCGCATTCAGACACGGCCTGCGATCGACGCCGCCACAATTCCTCTGACCCAGGTCAATCCCGGCTTGAGCCGTCACCGCTCAGAATGCCGGAAAAGAAAAATACAAGCTTCCTATGAATCCGTATCAAAGGTTCGCGGCTGATTATGTCCGGCTCTTGCAGGAAGGGAAATCGCTGCCGCATGGGAGTCGCCGCGACACTCCCCGCCTGGCGTTGTCGGCGGATGCTCCCACCGTGCTGATCTTCTCCCCGCATCCCGACGACGAATGCATCATCGGCGGATTGCCGCTCCGCTTGCTCCGCCAGGCGCGTATGCGCGTCCTCAACGTCGCCGTGACTCAAGGGAGCAACAAGGAACGGCAAGCCGCGCGTTTCAAAGAACTGCAAGGGGCGTGCGAGTACCTGGGGTATGGACTGATCCAGACTCGCGCGAACGGACTCGAAAAGGTGAACGCGAAAACTCGTTCGCAGGAGCCGGACTTCTGGGCGGACTCCGTGCGGACCATCGCGCAAATCCTCTCGGACAATCGCCCAAGAATTGTTTTCTTCCCTCACGAACAGGACTGGAACAGCACGCACATCGGCACTCACTGGCTTGTCATGGACGCGCTGAGAAGCCTGGCCCCTGAATTCAGTTGCTTCACGGTCGAGACGGAATTCTGGGGCGCCATGGCGACGCCGAACCTCATGGTGGAATCAAACCCGGAGGACGTCGCGGACATGGTCACGGGGACTTCGTTTCACGTTGGTGAAGTGACGCGCAATCCATTTCACCTGTTCCTGCCGGCCTGGATGCAGGACAACGTGCGACGCGGGAGCGAATTGGTCGGCGGCCAGGGCGAAGCGGCGCCGGACTTCGCCTTCGCCACGCTTTACCGTCTGCGACGTTGGGGCCAAGGCCGGCTGGAGAATGTGTTCGACGGCGGAAAGATCATTCCCTCCGCTTTGAATCCAGATCCGCTCTTTGCTCGAACCAGGGGGTCATGAACACCAAGCGAATGACCTGCCGCCTGGCCACTTTGGCGGACCTCGATTTACTGGCTGCCCTCAACGAACAGCTCATGCAGGACGAGGGGCATCCGAACGATCTGACGCGGCAGCAACTGGCGGACCGTATGCGAACCTGGCTCCAGGGTGAACATCGCGCAGTCATTTTCGAGGAGGGCCAGGACCTCGTCGCCTATGCGCTTTATTGCGTCGGTGAGCGTTCCCCGACGGATCGGTTCATATTTCTGCGGCACTTCTTTGTCCAACGGCCGCTGCGACGGAAGGGGATTGGCCGCGAGGCGGTGCGGTTGCTCCTCACGGAAGTTTTCCCGCCAAACGCCCGCGTCTTGTTGGACGTGCTCTACCACAATCAAGCCGCGAGAGCCTTCTGGCAGAAACTCGGTTTCACAGAGCATTGTTTGACCTTCGAAAAGCGCGGCGCTGAGTTCAACCGCGAATGAACACCGCGCGTCGAGCCGCAACCCAATAACCACGGATTTCACGGATCACACGGATTAGAGCGTGTCCGAAAATTCCGCGGGGTCCTGTTTTCGCGCCAAAGGCCGGATGGCGAGGCGCGACGAAGGAGAATATCCTCCCTGGATCTTCGACTGAGGAGCAACGAAGCCAGGCGGCCTTTGGCG
>Ga0194132_10000190_pt1 | contig 122195 bp, 105 predicted proteins | sample TA2KigOf80mmetaG_FD_148612 | JGI IMG/M metagenome (GOLD analysis project Ga0194132, IMG submission 148612) | Freshwater microbial communities from Lake Tanganyika, Tanzania - TA2015054 Kigoma Offshore 80m | ecosystem: Environmental > Aquatic > Freshwater > Lake | place: Tanzania: Lake... | reverse complement strand
TGAGCCGCTTCGCTTGATCGATGCGCAGGCCGCCGTACTCCCGTCGCCACCGATAGAAGGTCTGGTCGGTTACCCCAAGGACCTTGCACACCTGGGCCACGGTCTCTCCCCTGGCCAGGCGCACCTCTGGAGATCTCCCAGTTTCTTCAGAGGCGCGTCTGGAATTGTTGCGATCTCTTGTCAAGCGGATACACAGGCATATGCCGAAACTGCCAACGAAATTAGACCTTCAACGGTGGCGCGATCTTCGGGCCCAAGGGAAGGGCTACCCCGAGATTGCCAGAAAGACCAAGTGGCAAGCGCGCACGATCCGTAAGCACCTCGAGCAAGACATTAACTCGGCGGAAGCGCTTGCGATCCGCCGGGATCTCTTTAAGGAACGCTTAGGCGCTCACTGGGACAAGCTGCTCCATGAAGTCTTGCGTGTACTGGACTTGGTCCAAGAGCCTTCAGCCAGCGACCTAAGGGGGTGGACTATCTCGAGCGATTCTGTTGAGCGACACCTCTGCGGAACACGTGTGAAGCACACAGATCAAGAGAAGTTCGAGGTCCGCGTCCAGGCCAAAGACCTCCTTGAGTGGGAGCTCTTACAGCAACACGTTCCGAAGGACGCTCTGTGGGAGGCGGTGGCAAACGTCGAGGCGGCTTTTGGGTTGGCCCTGCTGGCCTGTCGCACCTTGTTTCTCCTCGTGCTGAACCGGCTGACCCAAACGACTGGCTTGCCCGTTGCAGACTACCGGAAGAGCGGCCGCCTGCTGACCGACGAAGGCGTGGGGAAAGTATTCGAATATACTCTGGCACATGCGCTATTGGCCCGGCCATTCGACGAGCATCCTCGGGCGTTTCAGACGCCCGGTGGCGACATTCAGATGTTTGCCACGACCGTGGCTCGCTTGCCGCGCGGGAGAGAGAAGATTGAACGGGCGGTGATCGAGACGATTCAGCAAGCCGTGACATCACCCGGAGCGACGAAGTGTAAGGAGATCCACCAGCGACTTCTGGAGGCGATATCCCAAATGCGACGTCATGTGGCCTATTTCCGGCTATTACCCTATCTGCCGGGTGTCTGTTCGGTGTGCAGGAAGGTTGAAATTTAATGGTGAAACCCAATGAGGGCGCGCGACAGATGCAGGTTGTTCTCTATGCCAGGGTGAGCTCTGAACGACAAGACGTGGATTTGTCCATCTCGGCACAGCTCAAGGCGCTCCGGGAGTATGCTGCCCGTCATGGGTACACCGTGGTGCGGGAGTTCGTGGACGAGGCGGAAAGCGCAAAGAGCGCCGACCGGCCGAAGTTCCAGGAGATGGTTGCCCTCGGGCGACGAAAGCCAGCCCCTTTCCAAGCCATTCTGGTCTGGAAACTCTCCCGATTCGCTCGCAACCGAGAGGATTCCATCCTCTACAAGTCGCTCCTGCGCAAGCATGGTATCCAGGTGATCTCCATCAATGAGCCGGTGGAAGACAGCCCCACGGGCCGGATGCTGGAAGGCATGATCGAAGTCATCGACGAATTCTATTCGGCCAACTTGGCCCAAGATGTGCTGCGGGGCATGCGCGAGGCGGCGTCGCGAGGCTACTGGGTATCGGCAACCACGCCCTTCGGCTACCGGCGCATCAAGGTCCACGATAGCGGCCGGCAGCGGGTCAAGCTAGAGATTGAGCCTGCGGCAGCGCCCATCGTGCAGCGGATGTTCCGCCTCGCCGCCTCTAGCACCGGCGTGAAGGACATCGCCAAGCAGCTAAACGCCGATGGCATCGCCTCTCCCAAAGGAAAACGCTGGGGGAAGGGCGCGGTGCATGCGATGCTCACAAGCCAAGTCTATAGTGGGGTGCTGGTCTGGGAGGCGGCATCCCAAAACCCCATCCGGGTGGCCGATGCTATTCCCGCACTCGTCGACAAGGCGATGTTCGACGCCGTCCAAGCAGGACTCAAGGCCCGCTCGCCAAAAATAGTGCCGCCACGGCAGGTCAGCAGCCCCAACCTGCTCACCGGGCTGCTCCAGTGCGGCACCTGCCATGCCGCGATGACCTGCGTGACCGCCAAGTCCGGGCAATTTCGGTACTACGTCTGTGCCACTGCAAATCGTATCGGCCGCCAGGCATGCCCAGAGAAGGCAGTTCCGAAGGAGGTGATTGAGGCCCAGGTTCTCAAAAAAGTAAGCGATCTCATCCTTCGGGAGGCTCATGTCACCGAACTGGTAAGACGCACCAACGAGGAATTGTCAACGTCTGTAACCCAACTCAAGGAGCGCCTTACGGCGATCGATGCGCAAACAAGCGATATCGAGGGCCGGCTGGCACGCCTCTATGACACCCTCGAGACCGGAAAACTCACGCTGGAGGATTTAGCCCCTCGAATCCGTGAACTCCGAAAACGACAGGAAATCGTACAGCGTGCACGCTCCGAAGTGCTGGAGGCTACCGAAGAGGCTCACGTGACGCTCGTCGACCGAAAACAGGTGCTGGAGTACCTCAAGGACTTCGGGTTGTTGCTGGAGGAGGGCACGATTATAGAACGGCGAATGCTGCTCAAGTCGTTTATTCAAACCGTCACCAAAGAAGGCAATCAGGTAACGATCGAGTACACGCTGCCGATCAAAGCAGAGAAGACCACACTAAGCAACGGGGAAGTTCTTCCTTTGGTACAGAGTGGTGGACCAGAGGAGATTCGAACTCCTGACCTCTTCAATGCCATTGAAGCGCGCTACCAACTGCGCCACTGGCCCACGGGGAAAAGACAACAGGAGAACTATACCAGAGGCCACGTCTTACCCGCAAGGCAACGCCGCCTCGCCCTGTGCTACAGTATCCCCCGTTGATTTTTCTGGAGCGCCCCTATGACCATGGCCCTGGAAGGCATCAAAGTCGTTGACCTATCCCGCTACGCGCCCGGCTTCGCCGTCTCCATGTACCTGGCGGACATGGGCGCCGACGTGATTCGCATCGAGGAGCCCGGCGTCACGGGCAGGCGCTCCGAGTTCACCGAGACGCCCCTGGCCTACCGCACCATGAACGACGCCCGCAGCGCCGCCTATAACGCCCTCGAGCGCAACAAGCGCAAGATCGCCCTCAACCTGAAGGACGCCGACGCCCGCGAGGTCTTCTACAAGCTCGTCAGGGACGCCGATGTCGTCCTGGACGGCTCCCGCCCCGGCGTCGCCAAGCGCCTCGGCGTGGACTATGAGACCTGCCGCGCCCTCAACCCGCGCGTCATCTACTGCGCCGTCACCGGCTTCGGCCAGGATGGCCCCTACGCCCTCCGCGCCGGGCACGATATCAACTACCTCTCCCACGGCGGCGCCCTCAGCATCTTCGGCTCGCGCGATGGCGCGCCCGCCTTCCCCAGCAACATCCTCGCCGATTTCTCCGCCGGCGCCCAGAACGCCGTCATCGGCATCCTCACCGCCATCATCGCCCGCGGGCGCACCGGCAAAGGCCAAATGGTGGATATCTCCATGACGGACGGCGTCATCGGCCTCCTGGTCCAGTCCACCCAGGAGTTCTTCATGAACGGCCTCCAGCCCAAGCCGGGGAAAGACCGGCTCACCGGGGGCGTTCCCCACTACAACGTCTACCGGTGCAAGGACGGGCGCTGGATCGCCATCGGCGCCAACGAGCCCTGGTTCTTCGATGCCGTCGGTAAGATCATCGGCAGGCCGGACCTCGTGGCGCACCAGCAGGATGCGGCCAAACATCAGGAGATCGAAGCGGCGCTCAAGGCCGCCTTCTTGACCAAGACGGCCGATGAGTGGCACGACCTTATGAGCCGGGCCGATACCTGCGTCACAAAGATCTTCGACTTCGCCGAGGTCTTCACCGATCCCCATGTCCGGCACCGCAATATGGTCCTGGAGGTCACGCACCCCCAGGCGGGCAAGGCCAAGCAGGTCGGCTTCCCGGTTAAGCTCTCGGAAACGCCGGGAACCTTTCGCAAGTTCGCCGGCATCAAAGGAGAAGACACAGACGCCGTCTTGAAGTCCCTCGGCTACAGCGAGGCGCAGATCAAGGCGATGCGGGAGAAGAACGCGATCCTTTGACAGCGCATCCAAGGCGCAATGACTCCATCCTAGAAAGAACGGTCGAATCGCAAGCGATGTCCACAAAACGTGAGTTGGCAACCCTAGCAGGGGGCTGTTTCTGGTGTTTGGAGGCGGTCTACGAGCAGTTGCGGGGAGTCGAAAAGGTGCAATCGGGCTACTCCGGCGGGCACACCAAGGATCCGACCTACTTCGAAGTCTGCGACGAGACGACCGGCCACGCCGAAGTCGTCCAGCTGACCTATGATCCAACCGTCATCTCCTACAAGGAGATCCTCGAGGTCTTCTTCACGATCCACGACCCGACCACGCTGAACCGCCAGGGACCGGACGTCGGGACGCGCTACCGCTCGGCCGTCTTCTGCCACAGCGACGAGCAGAAGAAGGTGGCGGAGCAGGTCGTCGCCGATTTCACCAAGCGGAAGGTCTGGGGCAACCCCATCGTGACCCAGGTGGAAAAGTTCAAGGAGTTCTATCCGGCCGAGGACTACCACAACCAGTACTACCGCAATAATCCAGCGCAGACCTACTGCGCCTTCATCATCCAGCCCAAGGTCGCCAAGTTCCGCAAGGCCTTCCTAGACAAGCTGAAAAAGTGATGGCCAAGCTCAAGCGCTTCAAGATCCGCGTCCCGGGGCCCGTCATCACGGACCTCAAGCGCCGCCTCGCCAAGACGCGCTGGCCCGATGAGCTTCACGGCGCAGGCTGGGACTACGGCGCCAACCTCGCCTATATCAAGGAGCTCTGCGACTACTGGCGCACGACCTTCGATTGGAAGAAACAGCAGGCCCTCCTCAACTCCCTCCCCCAATTCAAGGAGGAGGTGGACGGCCTCGGCATCCACTTCGTCCACCTCCGCGGCAAGGGGCCCAAGCCCCTTCCCCTTATCCTCACCCACGGCTGGCCCGGCTCCTTCTTCGAGTTCTACAAAGCCATCCCGCTCCTCACCGATCCCGCCGCCCACGGCGGCGATCCCAGCGACGCCTTCACCGTCGTCGTGCCGTCCCTCCCCGGCTACGGCTTCTCGAACAGGCCCGCGGAGCGCGGCATGCACCTCGCGCGCGTCGGCGAGCTCTTCGCCAAGCTCATGAGGGAGCGCCTGGGCTACACGCGCTATGGCGCCCAGGGCGGCGATTGGGGCGCGGGCGTCACCACCCGCCTGGGCCTGAGCGACCCTCAGCACGTCGTCGGCATACACCTGAACATGGTCCTCGGGCGCGCCGCCGCCGCCTTCACCGGAACGCCTTCGCCGGAGGAAGAAGCCTGGCGCAAAGACTACGAGAAGTGGCGCGCCGAAGAGGCCGCCTACTCCCAGATCCAGGGAACAAAGCCCCAGACCCTCGCCTACGGGCTCAACGACTCCCCTGCCGGCCTCGCGGCCTGGATCGTCGAAAAGTTCCGGCGCTGGAGCGATTGCAACGGCGATGTGGAGAGCATCTATACCAAGGATGAGCTCCTCACCAACATCACCATCTACTGGGTCACGGAAACTATCAACTCCTCCGTGCGCTTCTACTACGAAAATACCCACGGCGGGCCTATCGTCCCGCCGGGACAGCGCGTGGAAGTCCCCACGGGCGTCGCCGTCTTCCCCAAGGAAATCATCAAGCCCCCCAGGAGCATCGCCGAGCGCGGCTACAACATCACCCGCTGGACGGAGATGCCTCGCGGCGGGCACTTCGCCGCCATTGAGCAGCCGGAGCTCCTCGTCCAGGACGTGCGCGGATTCTTCAGGCCCCTTAGAGGTTGAAGACCTTCCGCGCGTTGTCCACCAGCACCTTCTGCCGCTCCTCTGCCGTCCAATCGTGCATGCACTTCTCGATGTACTCGCGCGATTTCGGGTACGTCCCCGTCCCGTGGGGGAAGTCGGACTCCCACATGATGTTGTTGATGCCGATGGTGTGGCGCAGCTTCGGGCCCAGCTCTTCGAACCAGAAGTTCACGTAGCACTGCCGCTTGAAATACTCGCTCGGCTTCAGCCGCATCGCGCCCTTCGGCCCCAGCGCCTGGGCCTCCCACTGGTGGTCCGCCACCTCCATCAGGTACGGCACCCAGCCGATGCCGCTCTCCGAAGAGACGAACTTCAGCTTCGGGAACTTCTCCAGGATGCCGGAGAAGAGGATCGTGATCATCACCTCCACGTTCGCGGTGATCGAGCGCGTCGAGATGACGGCCACGTGAATCAGCGGCGATTGCGTCGTGATGGGCGCCGTCTTGCTGTTCATCCCCATGCTCGCGCCCGAGCCGATGTGGAAGTTGATGGAGAGGTTCGCCTCCTGGGCGGCGGCCCACAGCGGGTCCCAGTAAGGGTCGGCCACCGATGGATAACCCCATTGCTCAGGGAAGGCGAAGGAGATGCCCTTGATGCCTCGCTTGGCCGTCCGTTGCGCCTCGGCCACGGCGAGCTTCACATCCCACATCGGCAGGTTGGCCAGGGTGATGAAGCGGCCGGGATACGGCGTCGCCCACTCCTCGATCTGGAAGTCGTTGTACGCCCGGATGCCGTCCAGGCGGAACTCCTCCGAGAATTCCGGGTTGCTCAGCGTCGCGCCCGCCACCCCGGCGATGTTGCCGAAGAAGGTGTGGACGTCCACCCCGTCCTCGTCCATCGCCTTCACGCGCTCTTTCGGAACATAGGCCTTCTGCGGCACATCTTCCCACCGGACGGGCGGCTTGCCCACCGGCATGATGCCCCGCACGTTCGCCACGCCGCCCCCGCGGATCTTCTGGCCGTGGATGTACCAGTGCTCCGTGTTGTCCGGGTCCCGCTTGATCTGGGGGATATTCTCGCCCCACTTGGCCTTGGACATGCGCGCCGTCCACACATGCGGCGCCTCTTGCAGATGGTCGTCGGTCGAAATCACCTTGTAGTTCACGATGCACCTCAGGAGATACAGTGCCCCGATTGTAGCACCAGACGTCGTATCCGTTCGCGCGTCCGGGCGTAATGAGCCACGGCGCAACGACGCTCCCGCGCCCGTTCCACATACAATGTGCGCCATGCGAAAAGCGAAGGGATCCCTCTCCGGCATCCGCGTCCTCGATCTCGGCCGCTACCAGGCAGGCCCGCGCTGCGGCCTCCTCTTCGCCCGCCTCGGGGCGGACGTCATCAAGATCGAAGAGCCCGCGGGCGATGAATCCCGCGATATGGCTCCATTCGTCCGGGGACAGAGCGCCTATTGGCCCCAGTACAACTCCGGCAAGAAGAGCCTCACCCTCAACCTGCGGTCGGCCGCCGGCAAGGGCGTCCTCCGCGACCTCGTGAAAGTCTCGGACGTTCTCATCCAGAACTTCCGCCCAGGCGTCATGGACAAGATGGGCTTCGGCTACCAGGCCCTGCGGAACATCAACAAGCGCATCGTGATGGTGAACGTCTCCGCCTATGGGCAGTTCGGCCCCTACCGCGATCGCGTCGGCTTCGACCCCATCGGCCAGGCCATCTGCGGCCTCATGTCCCTCACCGGCTTCGAAGGCACGCCGCCCACCCGCTCCTTCGCCACCATCGTGGACCGCGTCACCGCCCTCCACGCCACCATCGGCGCCCTGGCCGCCCTCCGCGAGCGCGATCGCTCAGGGGAAGGCCAGGCCATAGACGTCTCCCTCGCCGATGCCGGCTTCACCCTCATGGAGATCCAGATCGCCGCCTATCTCGGCGCCGGCATCGAGCCCAAGCGCGCTGGCAACGGCGAAGGCCTGCCCCAGCCCTCCAACACCTTCCAGTGCAAGGACGGCTGGGTCTACATCATCTCCCCAGGCAACAAAATCTGGCCCCGCGTCTGCAAGCTCCTCAACCGCCCCGAGTGGATCACCGACCCGGGGATGAAGACCAGCGCCGATCGCAGAGTGCGCAACCCGGAAATCATCGCCGCCCTCAACGCCTATTGCCAGGCCCGCACCGTCGCGGAGGCCGTCGCCGATTGCACCCGCCTCGACCTTCCCGCCGCGCCCGTCAACACCCTCCCCCAGGCCGCCAAAGACCCCCACATCGCCGCGAGGGAAATCATGGTGGAAGTGCCGGACCCGGTGGCGGGGAAGATCCACGTCACCGGCAAGTCCATCCACCTGAGCCGCACGCCCATGGTCATCGGCACAACGCCCACCGTGGGCCTGCACACCGATGAACTCCTAAAGGGTCTCCTGCGATACAGCGACCGCAAGGTCGCCGCGCTCAAGAAGGCCAACGCCGTCTAGGCCGGCGTAGCGAGAACGTCCTTCGGCGCAGCAGCGATGGTGATGGGCCTCTCCCCAGGGGCGATTGCCACCGGCTTGTGCGCCCCCCAGGTGGCGAGGATGAAGCCGCACTTCGCCGCGAGAGCAGCTTGCAAATCGCTAGCGCTGTCCCCCACGTAGACGGCCTCCTCCGGTGTCAGGCGCAGGCGCGCCAGGGCGCTCAGGATGCCGTCGGGATAGGGTTTCAATCGAGGCGCGTCTTCCATCCCGATCAGCACGTCGAAGAGGCCGCCCCAGCCCAGGCTCTCCACTTCGCAGACAAGTCCCGTGCGCATCCCGTCCAGCATCCGCTCTCGTATCTTGTGCGTCACAACGCCCAGCTTGTGGCCCCGCCCCTTCAGCTCCCGCAGCATCTCCGTGACCCCGGGATAGGCCGTCACTAGGCCCGCGTAGTCGCGCCAGTAGAAGCGCCGCTGGATGGTGGGCAAGTCCTCCGTGATGCCGCGACGCTCCTTGAAGCGCTGCAGCTCCACCTGCAGCTGAAAGCCGATCGTCGTCAGCAGAAAGTCGTGCCCCGTGATATCCGTGATCCCCACGGCGTCGAAGGTGGCCTGAACGGCCCTCTCCCTGGCGAGAAAGGTGTCCGCCAGCGTATCGTCCCAATCGAACAGGATCGCGGTGCGCATCCCCTCGATTGTACGCCTCTGCGCCCCTCGCCCGTCATTCCTCTATCTTCTCTCCCTTTCCTCTCTTCCCCATCCCTCCGCTCCTCGTTCCTGCATTCCTACGTTCCTCTCTTTCCTCCTCTGCCATCGCCCTATTGACATCACATCAAATGTATGCCTTATCATCACTGTGTAAGCCTTCGCCATGACGATACTTGCGATGCAGACGGCACAGGACACGCCGGGCGCTCAAAGCGCGCGAGCAGCGCGGCGTGCTCCCGCAGCGGCGCGGGCCCACAGGAGGTTTGCCGAGGGCGACCGCCCAGCCCTGAACATCTAGGAGGGTCCCGGACCCTCTCCATCCTCACTCACAAGCAGGCTGGGTGAGGAGACACCGCCTCGCTCTATCGGCTCGAAAGCCCCGCAGGACGCCGCCGTCTTCGGTCAGCCGCCGTGCCGCGAGTCGGATAGCCCCTAGGCCCACACGCGGGATTGGCAGGGTGACCTCTGTCGCCGCAGAGGAGTGTGGGCCGCCTCGCCCGGTCGGCTCCGGGGTCATATCGGAGCCTCCGGCGAGCCCCTGGTCCTTCCCTCGCGGAAGGATGCTCTATTCCCGCGCTCGTCGTGGACACGTCCTTCGACGGAAGGACCGCCGCAGACCGTCTGCATCGCAACGCAACCCCAAGGAAACAAGAAAGGCCAGGTGCAAACACCAGATCCGCCCCGAGCGGCTCCCGATCCCCAGCGGGCGCGCCCTGCCATCCGCCACTTGCCTGCGCCCGGGTCCTCCCGAGTACAATGGCCTCTCTAGGGGGCAAAGGCCTTCGCGATGGCATCCCGGACACAACATCCCGTCCTCTCCCAGTTCCACCCCATCGTGGGCGGGTGGTTCGCCTCGCGCTTCGCCGAGCCGACGAAGGCCCAGGTGCGCGGCTGGCCTGCAATCCAATCAGGGAAAGACACCCTCATCGCCGCGCCCACCGGGTCGGGCAAGACTCTGGCCGCCTTCCTCAACTGCATAGATGCGCTGGTGCGGCAGGGGCTCGCAGGCGATCTGGAAGATGCCACCCAGGTCCTCTATGTCTCGCCGCTCAAGGCCCTCAGCAACGATATCCAGAAGAATCTCCAACAGCCTCTCCAGGAGATCCGCGACCTCCTGATGCAAGCGGGACTGCCCGCGCCCGATATCCGCGTCATGGTGCGCACCGGCGATACGACGGCGAAGGACCGGGCCGCCATGACCAAGCGCCCGCCGCATATCATCGTCACCACGCCGGAGTCCTTCTACATCCTGCTCACGAGCAAGGGCGGCCGCGCGATGCTCAAGGGCGTGCGCACCGTGATCGTGGACGAGATCCACGCCGTCGCCGACGATCGGCGCGGCCTCCACCTGGCGATCAGCCTGGAGCGCCTGGATGCGCTGACGGGGAGGCGCGCGGTGCGCATCGGCCTTTCCGCCACGCAGAGCCCCATCGAAGAGGTGGCGCGATTCCTGGTGGGGACTGAGCGGAGCGGGAACGAGGGGCAGAAAGAGTCACCCTCCCCTCTCGGGCTACGCTCGAGTTCCTCTCCCCTCGAGGGCGAGGAGAGAAGCGAAGCGGTCGCCGCGCCTCAGTGCGCCATCGTCAACGAAGGGCACATCCGCAAGCTGGACCTGGCGCTGGAGCTGCCCTCGCAGCCGCTCACGGCCGTGATGTCCCTGGAGACCTGGGAAGAGGTCTTCGACCGCCTCGCCGAGCTCATCAACCGGCACAGGACAACCCTCATCTTCACCAACACGCGCCGCCTGGCGGAACGCCTATCGCTCCAGCTCACCAAGCGCCTGGGCGAAGGGCATGTCACCTCGCACCACGGGAGCCTCTCGAAGGAGCAGCGCCTCAAGGCCGAGCAGCGATTGAAGGCGGGCGAGCTGAAAGCCCTCATCGCCACGGCATCCCTGGAGATGGGCATAGACATCGGCTCCATTGACCTGGTCTGCCAGATCGGCTCAACCCGCGCCATCGCCACCTTCCTCCAGCGCGTGGGCCGCTCCGGCCACACCCTCGGCGCGCTCCCCAAGGGGCGACTCTTCCCCGTCACGCGCGACGACCTCATCGAATGCGCATCCCTCATCTGGGCCACCCGCCAGGGCAAGCTGGACAGGCTCGCCGTCCCGCAGAACGCCCTGGACATCGTGGCCCAGCAGATCGTCGCCGCCGCGACCACGGAGGAGTGGAGCGAGGATGCGCTCTACAGGCTCATCACAGGGGCCTACCCCTATCGCAGTCTCCCGCGCCGGGAGTTCGATGCCGTCGTGCGCATGCTGGCCGAGGGCTACTCCACCCGGCGCGGACGGCGCAGCGCTCACATCCACTACGATGGCGTGGGCCGCCGCGTCACGGCCCGTCGCGGGGCGCGCCTGGCCGCCGTCACCTCCGGCGGCGCAATCCCGGAGAACGCCGATTACGACGTGGTGCTGGAGCCCCAGGGCGCGGTGGTCGGCACGCTGAATGAAGATTTCGCCATCGAAAGCATGCCGGGAGACATCTTCCAGCTCGGCATCTCCTCCTGGAAGATCCTTCGCGTGGAGCCGGGGAAGGTGCGCGTGGAAGATGCCAAGGGCCAGCCGCCCACGATCCCCTTTTGGCTTGGCGAAGCCCCTGCGCGGACGGCGGAGCTCTCCGGCGAAGTCTCCAGGCTCAGAGCCGAGCTGGAGCGGCGCATAGCCGACCCGGAAAAGGCCAAGGCCTGGCTGATGCAGGAGACCGGCATCAGCCGGGAGGCGGCGGAACAGATCGCCGACTATATCGCCGCGACCAAGATCGCCCTCGGCGTCGTGCCCACCCAGGAGCAGTTGGTCCTGGAGCGCTTCTTCGATGACAGCGGCGGCATGCAGTTGGTCCTGCACGCTCCCTTCGGCGGGCGCATCAATCGCGCCTGGGGTCTGGCCCTCCGCAAGAAGTTATGCCGCACCTTCAATCAGGAGCTTCAGGCCGCGGCGACGGAAGACAATATCGTCCTCTCCCTGGGGCCCCAGCACAGCTTTCCCTTGGCGGACGTCTTCCAATATCTGAAGTCGGACTCCACCGAGTATCTCCTCACCCAGGCTCTGCTCGCCGCGCCCATGTTCCAGACGCGCTGGCGGTGGAACGTGACGCGGTCGCTGGCCGTCCTCCGCTCGGAGAAGGGAAAGAAGGTCCCGACAAACCTTCAACGCATGCGGGCCGACGACCTCCTGGGCGCCGCCTTCCCGCAGCAAGTAGCCTGCGCCGAAAATATCACGGGCGACATCGAGATACCGGACCACCCCATCGTGAAGCAGACCGTGGACGATTGCCTGCACGAGGCGATGGACATCGAAGGCCTGCTGGCCATCCTCCACAACGTGGAGTCCGGCCGGATCACGCTGGTGGCGAAGGACACCACCGAGCCTTCGCCCATGGCCCATGAAATCATCACCGCCAAGCCCTACGCCTTCCTGGACGATGCCCCGTTGGAGGAGCGCCGCACCATGGCCGTGCAGACGCGCCGCGTCCTGGACGTGGCCTCCGCGCGGGACCTGGCGGCCCTGGATCCCGCCGCCATCGCCCGCGTGCGCGAAGAGGCCTGGCCCCAGGCGGAGACTGCCGACGAGCTGCACGACGCCCTTACCCTCCTCGGCTATCTGACGGAGGCGGAGGCGAAGCCGTGGCAAAGCCTCCTGGACCAGCTCGCCGGGGCGAAGCGCGCGGCGAAGCTCGGTGGAGCCGCCGCGCCGAAGGTCTGGATCGCGGCGGAGCGCCTGCCGCAGTTCGAGGCCATCTTCCCCGGCGTGGCAACTTCGCCGCCTATCGAAGCTCCCCAGCGTGAACGCGCGCGTACGTGGGAGCGGGAGGAGGCCCTGCGCGAGATCGCGCGGAGCCGCCTGGAGGGCCTTGGCCCGGTCTTCAATCATGCCCTCGCGGCATCCCTTGGCGTGCCGGTGAGCGATATTGACTTCGCCCTCACGGCCCTGGAATCGGAAGGCTTCGCCATCCGAGGGCCCATGAGCCCCGGCGCAGGCGAAGGCGAATGGTGCGACCGGAGACTCCTGGCACGCATCCACCGCTACACCCTGGACAAGCTCCGCAAGGAGATCGAACCCGCGACGGCGGCGCAGTACGTGCGCTTCCTCTTCGCCTGGCAGCACGTGGCGCGCGAGTCTCGACTGCAAGGCGCAAGCGGCCTGGCGAAGCTGGTGGAGGAGCTCCAGGGCTTCCAAGCCCCCGCCGGAGCCTGGGAGAGCGATATCTTCGCCGCGCGCATGGAGAAATACAGCGGGACCTTCCTCGATGAGCTCTGTTTCTCCGGCCAGGTGGCCTGGGGACGGCTCTTCCCGCCCTCGAACGGCGACTCGCGCAAGTCGGGCCCCACCAAGTCGTCGCCCGTCTCCATCATGCTGCGGCAAGACCTGACAAGCTGGCTCGCCATCGCGCCCCACGTCAACGGCGAGGCGAAGCTGAGCGGCCTCGCCGAAGAGCTGCGCGCGCACCTGGAGCAGCGCGGCGCGAGCTTCTTCCAGGAGCTTGTCCACGCCACGCGCCGTCTGCCCACGGAGGTGCGCAACGCCCTGGGCGAGCTGGTGGGCGCGGGCCTCATCACCGGCGATGGCTTCGCCGGCCTTCGCGGGCTGATCTCAGCAGGGCGAAGCGAGGCTTCCAGGCGTCACCCGCCCAAGTGGTTTGGCGTGGCGCAGCCCTCGGCCCTCCCTGCGGCAACGGGACGCTGGTCGCTTTTCAGGACGCGCACAGAGGCCCAGCACGACCACAGCCATGCCGCCGACTTTTGGGCGCGGCAGCTCCTGCGCCGCTACGGCATCGTCTTCTTCCGCGTGGCCCTTCGCGAGACGGGGCTGCCCCCCTGGCGCGATATCCTGCGGGTCTACCGCAGGATGGAGGCCCGGGGCGATATCCGAGGCGGGCGCTTCGTGGACAGCTTCACCGGGGAGCAGTACGCCCTGCCCGAAGCCGTCGAGGCCATCCGGGCGGTTCGCCGGGGGCAGCCGGAGGGCCGGTTCATCGGCATCAGTGCCGCAGACCCGCTGAACCTGGTAGGTATCGCGACGCCCGGCGAAAAGGTCCCGGCGCTGGCAAGCAATCGCATCGTCTTCCGGGACGGCATGCCTATCGCGACTCGGGTGGTGGGCGCCGTGGCCTACCTGGCAGAGGTGGAGGAGCGGGAGAAGCCGCTCATCCTGGCGGCGCTGCGGGGATAGAGGCGGCTTACGAGCCGAACCACCGCTTCAGCCGTTCGGCTTCGAACTGCTTCTTGCGCTGGAGGCCTTCCTTGGTGGGCGGGTTGAGAACGAACTGAGGGCCGCCCTGCGCGAGGAGATTCGCTTCGGCGGGCGCGGCAACGTCACCGCCCGCATCCACATAGCAGACGCCCGTGCCGGTGTAACGCGCCAGCTCGCCGCCGCCCAGGGCCAGCGCGCCGATCTGCTTCGCCAGCACCAGCGCCTGCGCCTCGGAGAAGGTGCCGGCCTTCGGATGGGGACGGCCATCGGGCAGTTTGAAGGAGGCGCAATCGCCGATGGCGAAAATGCCCGGGATGGAGGTCTGGAAGGAATTGAGGTCGGCGGGGATGAAGCCCGAGGCATCGGTGAGTGACGCGTCGCGGACGATCTTGGGAGCGCGCTGCGGATAGACCGCGCCGATGAGGTCGCAGGCGAGCTGCGCGCCGTTCTCGTAAGTGATGCGCTTGGTCTTGGAGTCGAAGGCCGTCGGCTTATGGCTGGGCCGGTAGTCAATGCCGCGCGCGGTGAGCATCGCCTTGACGGCATCGCCCACGGCCTTGCCCGCCACGGGCATGGGCTGCGGCTCCGGCGTAGTGAGGACGACGCGCACCTTGGGACGGAGGCCGCGCTTCCGGAGAAGCTCGTCCACGATGAGGGCGTACTCATAGGGCGAAGGCGGGCACTTGAAGGGGAGCGATGAGACGGCGATGGCGACGGTGCCCTTTTCGAGTTTTTCCAGCGCCGCCTTGAACTCGACGACGGAGGCCATATCGTGCAGGTCGTGGGCGGGACCGGGGAGGCCGGGGAGGAGCTCGGGGGCCATCTCGGCCCCGAGGGCGATGATGAGGAAGTCATAGGCCACCTGGCTGGACTTGGTGCTGACCGTCTTGAGGACGGGGTCTATGGCCAGCACCTCGGCCTGCATGAAGTTCGTGCGGCGGGCCGCGATCATCTGGTAGGAGCGCCTGCCAACCTCGGCCTTCCTGCGCCCTGCCAGGACCCACTGAGGCGCGAAGCCCATCTGGAACTCGGCCTTGCGATCAATGAGGGTGATGTGCACCTTGCGCGTGGTGGCCAGGTGGTCCAACTCCGTCGCGACCGTGAGGCCGCCGAAGCCCGCGCCAAGGATGACGACGCGCTTCGGCTGTGCATTGGTCATGAAGCTCCTTGGGAGGGCGACGGATGAAGCGTAAGCATACCACTTATCGGGGGCGGACGTGACCGGAAGCCCCTCTTGGCCCTAGGTCGCCGGCAGGTGCATCTGCTAAAGTGTGCGCCATGCTGCGCTACTCATTAGACCAGGCCACGACCATCAACTGGACGTTCGAACAGGACATCCGGCACTTCGCGAGCCTTGGCGTCCAAGCGGTGTCGGTGCAGAACCGCAAGCTGCAGGCCTACGGCTCCGACAAGGGGAAACAGCTCCTGCGCGATGCCGGGATGAAGATTTCAGCCCTGCTTTCGGCGGGCTTTTTCACGCTGACCGACGCTTCCAAGTGGCCCGCCCAACTGGAGACGGCGAAGCGCATGATCGGGACGGCGACCGAGATCGGCGCCGAAAGGCTCCTGCTGCAAGCCGGGCCATGCGGCGCGATGAGCTACGAGGAGGCGGAGGCGCGATTCAAACACCTGCTGGGCGAGCTCTTGAAAGAGGCGGAGCGCCATAGGATGCCGCTCTGCCTGGAGCCGAACAACGCCCTGCGCGTTGACCTGGGGTATATCCACTCGCTGCACGATGGGCTGGACCTGGCGGACGAGGTGGACTCGCCGCTCTTCACCATCTGCTTCGAGACGAGCAATATGTGGATCGAGCGGCGGCTGTACGAGAATATCGCCAGGCGGACGAAGCGCATCGGCCTGGTGCAGCTCAACGATGTGAAGGCAGGGACCTATTTCACGCCCTCGCGCGTGCCCATGGGCGACGGCATCATCCCCGTGGGGCGCATCGTGGACGCCTTTGAGCAGGCGCACTACCAGGGATACTACGATATCGAGATCGTGGGGCCGGAGGTGGAGCGGCTGGGGTATGAGGAGACGATACGGCGGGCCCTCGAATGGGTGAAGAAGCGCGAAGGAAGGTAAACGCGATGCTTCGCTAATCCATGGACATGGTGACGTCACGGGAGTGGCCCTTCGATAAGGACATCGCCTATTACAAGAGCCTCGGCATCCCGGCGATCGCGGCGAATAGGCGGAAGCTGGAGGCCTTTGGGGTCGAGCGCGGACTGAAGCTCCTGCGGGATAGCGGCATGAAGGTGGTCTGCTATCTGGCAACGGGCTATTTCACGTTGAGCGACCCCGGCAAGTGGGCCAGAGAGCTTGAAACGGCGAAGCGAACGATAGCGCTGGCGGCGGAGATGAAGGCGGAGACGATACTCCTGATGGCGGGCACACCGACCCAGCTCACGTACGAAGAGGCGGAATCGCGGTTCTCCGACATCCTGGGCCGGCTCCTCCCGATGGCGGAGGAGAGCAAAGTCCCCTTTGTGCTGGAGCCGGTCAACCCCTTCCACGTCCGCCTGGGCCATATCCAGACCCTTCATGACGCGCTGGACCTGGCCGATAGGGTCAATTCCCCCTGGCTGAAGATCTGCTTCGAGATGAGCAATATGTGGATCGACCGGGGCCTCTACGAGAATATCGCCAGGCGCGCGGGGCGCATCGGCCTGGTGCAGATCTGCGACGTGGCGCCCAGGACGCACGACGCTTCGCGCACGGCTCTTGGGGACGGCATCGTGCCGATCGAGCGCATCATCACGGCCTTCGACCGCGCAGGCTACGGCGGCTATTACGACATCGAGATCCTGGGGCCGGAGGTGGAGCGCCTGGGCTATGAGGAGACGATACGGCGCTCGCTGGCGTGGGTCGCTCGCCATGAAGGGCGCGGGCCTGCCCGCACGTGACAGACGGCGACGAGCGATGGATAACAAAAGAGGCCCGCCGGATCCGGCGGGCCTCTTTTTCTGCAGCGCAGGATGGCGCTACTTGCCGCCGTACATGGAAATCAGGTTGCGGGCGATGACGAGCTTCTGGATCTCGCTGGTGCCCTCGCCGATGATCATGAGCGGCGCATCGCGGTAGTAGCGCTCCACCACGTACTCCTTGAAGTAGCCGTAGCCGCCGTGGATGCGCATCGCCTCGAGGGCGACGTTGGCGCAGACCTCGCTGGCGAAGAGCTTGGCCATGCCGGCTTCGAGGTCGGTGCGCTCGCCGCGGTCCTTCTTTTGGGCGGCTTGCTGGACCAAGAGCCGCGCCGCCTGGATGTTGGTGTACATATCGGCCAGCTTGAGCTGGATGGCCTGATGCTCGGCGATGGGGACGCCGAAGGTCTTGCGCTGCTGGGCGTAGGCGATGGCCTTTTCGAAGGCGGCGGTGGCGACGCCGACGGCGCGGGAGCCGACGTTGATGCGGCCCACCTCCATCGCCACCATCATCTGCTTGAAGCCCTGCCCCTCTTTGAGGCCGACGATGGCATCGGCGGGGACCTTGTGGTCTTCGAAGATGAGCTCGGAGGTGTCCACGCCCCGGTAGCCGAGCTTATCCAGGTGGCGTCCCGATTTGAAGCCGGGACCCTTCTCCAGGATGAAGCAGCTGATGCCGCGATGGGCTGGCTGGACCTGGCGGTCCGTCTTCACCAGAACGGCGAAGGTGTTGCCGTGCTCGCCGTTGGTGATCATCATCTTGGTCCCGTTGATGACGTACTGGCTGCCGTGCTTGACGGCATAGGTCTCGATGGCGGCCACGTCGCTGCCGGTGTTCGGCTCCGTGAGGCCCACGCCGCCGCGCTTCTCGCCCCGGGCCATCTTGGGGAGCCAGGCGCGCTTCTGATCGGGCGTGCCGAAGCTCTGGACGATGTAGGCCATGATGAGGTGGGAGTTGATGATGCCGGAGATGCTCATCCAGCCCTTGGAGATCTCCTCGATGATCATGGCGTAGGTGGAGACGTTGAGCCCCATGCCGCCGTACTCTTCCGAGATGAGGATGCCGAAGAGGCCCAGCTCCTTCAGCTTCTTGACGATCTCCTCAGGGTAGATGTCCTGCTGCTCCATGCGGCTGGAGACAGGCTCGATGTCCTTCTTCACGAGGTCGCGGATCATCGTGATGATCTGCTTCTGCTCTTCGGTCATGGCGGTCTGCGGCACGAGGGGCCTCCTTCAGGGCACGGGGCGATGCGGAACGATGCTTCGGACGACAGACAATGCTAGCAGTCTAAAGGGGAAAAGGCAATGCAAAAAGACAGAATCATCCACAGATTCCATAGAAGGACAAGATCCGAGGGGCAAGGAGGCAGAGACCCGTCTGACAACGCCCTGTGGGCAGCGCCTAATGCATCCGCATGCCTGCATCCACGTCCAGGCCCAGGGCGGTAACGTTCTTGGCGTAGTCCGAGCAGAGGAAAGCGATAGCGTTGCCGATGTCATCAGGCGTCTGCTGGCGGCCCAGGGGCGTGCGGGACTCGGAGAGCTTGAGAATCTCTTCAGGCGTCATTTCCGCCTGGTCTCGATTCAGCAATGTGCGCTGTTCGTAGATGCCGCGAAGCATGGTGGTAAAGGTGAGGCCGGGCAAGATGGCGTTCACGGTGACGTTGTAGGGAGCCATGATGGCGGCGAGAGATTGGGTATAGCTGATGTCGGCGGCTTTGGTGGCGGCGTAGTGGGGAATGATGGCGCCGCCCTGCAGGCCGCCGATGGAAGCGATGTTGATGATGCGCCCGGAGCGGCGCTCCTTCATGTGCGGCATGACGGCGTCGGAGACGTAGACACGGGACATGAGATTGACGCGAATGACTTCGTTCCAGTCGTCGTCGTTGGGGACGGGGCGCTGCTGCCAGCCTTTTGCACCGACGACACCGGCATTGTTGACGAGAATATCGATTTCCCTGAAGGCCTTGAGCGCCTCCGCGATAAGCATGTCTGCGCCATCCCGCGTGCCGACGTCGCTCTGTACGGCGATGGCCTTGCGCCCCATATCGCGGACCTGCTTGGCCGTGGCCTCCGCGTTCCCGAGGTCAATATCGCCGATGGCGACATCCGCCCCCTCGCGGGCGAGCACCAGGGCGATGCCCTGGCCGATGCCCCGGCCCGCGCCGGTGACGACTGCGGTACGGTTGGGAAGAAGTTTGTCCATAATTTATGCACGCCTGTAGGTTTGGAGGGTTAGCACGTCCATTCGAACTCGTACATGCTCGATTGTAATGCTAGCGATAATCTTCTGCTTTGTTTGCAGTATGACTGGGTCCTCTGCAGTTATCCAGAGATTCACTGATATCTCTTCAAATTCAAATGCCGAACCATTCGGCAGTAGTGGACCCTCCGGAGCAACTCCCATGCTCTTAGCTAAGTCAGCAATAAAAGCAAACGTCTCTGCGGTAAGCTGCTCACGATCAGTGTGTATCGCAACTTGATGAACATCGCGCCCATCTATTCTCTCAGCTCCAACATAGCTTGCGCTCATTACGCCTTTGCTGAGGCTACTCTCGAACCGGAAACGCTCGACAAACGGGATCACATCAATGCCGAAGTCCTTAGCCGAGGGGACTTCCTCCCAGTCTTTTCCCGGCCCTCTCACTGCACTTTTGCCGCCAATCACTTTGGCTTCATACTCGAATCTTCCTCTTGGTAATGCAGCGGACTCTATCACCATCTTCGAGGACGCAACTGTTGTTGAGATCGCAGGCCGACCGTAGTCTAGTGTCGTCTCTCCTTCAACTCTTATCCTTGCAGGAGGTTCGTTTGTTGCTTTTAATACTCCGTCTGTAAAAGTCTCAATCGTGACCCGGCCCAGATTAATGAGCTTTCTCTCTGCTTGGATAACGAGGTCATTTAGGTCTTTTGGAGCCGGAATATTGGGAGGAGGTCGAACAACACTTGCATCCGGCCCAGGTTCAGAGGGCTTTGAAGCGGTACACGCAACCAAAGTGAAAATCAGGAAAACGAGAGTATCGGTAGAACCGAGCCGCCACCCGAAGCATCCCATAAGCCCTAATACTCCGTCACGCCGGTGAAGTGCCAGCCGTTCACCTTGAGCGCAGGCACCATGTTGAAGGAAAGCATCTCTTTGACAAGCCGCCGCTCCCTGCCGATCTTGGCGACCTGGTTCAGCGCCTCGATGTAACTCTGGGTGAAGCGGAGGTTCTTCACCGGGGCGGCGATCTCGCCGTTCTCGATAAGGAAGGCGCCGTCGCGGGTCATGCCGGTCATATGCACCGTGAGCGGATGGACGACCCGGGTATACCAGAAGCGGGTGACGAGGATGCCGCGCTTGACGGAGCCGATGAGGTCGGCATGGGAGGCATCGCCGGGCTCCATGAAGAGGTTGGTGGGCATGGGGCCGAAGGTGGAGTAGACCTGCGGCAGGCCGTGGCCCGTAGACTCGCGCTCCTCTTTCAGGGCGGTGCGCCGGTCATAGACGGGCGACGCGGCGATGCCGCGCTCGATGATGCCGACGCGGCGGGCCCCGACGCCTTCGTAATCGAACGCGCGGACGACGCCCGAAGGGTTGAGAGGGTCATCGGCGATGGAGACGTTGCTGCCCATGATGCGCTCGCCGATGCGCCCGCTCATGGCGCTGCGCCCCTCCTGGACGTTCAGTGCGCCGAAGGTGACGAAGCCCAGGAAGTCCAGGATATCGCTGACGGCGTAGTGCTCAAGGACCACCTCGTAGTCGCCAGGCTCGATGCGCCGGGGGTTGCGCCCTTGCACAGCCTTGCCGATGGCCTCATCGGCCACCGCCTCCGGGTCAATCTCGTCAACGTTCACGGCAAGGCGGCCGGAATGGCCCGAGCTATCGCTGCCGGAGACGACGGCGAGCAGCTCGGCGGTGGTGGTGACACGATGGGCGAAGAGGCCGTGGGAGTTGGCGATGGTGAGGCCGAGGTTGTCCACGCGGAAGGCGCCCGCCGCCGAGAGGCCGTGCTCGCGGGCCTTCTGGCAGATGAGCCGGACGCCCGCCGCGCGTTGCATGGGGCCGAACTCGAGGGTGGTGATGGCATGGGCGTTCAGGCGGGCCACTTCGCCCGGCTGCGGCAGAGGCAACCAGCCCTCCGTCTCCGGCAGGGCCTTGGCCGTCTCCAGGGCCTGGTGGACGGCCGATTCCAGGCCGGCTTCGCTCAGATCGTTGGTGCCGGCGATGCCGTAGCGCTTGCCGATGCCCGCGCGGACGGTGACTGCCACATCGCGCTCGGAGACATTCTGGTGGATCTCATTGTTGGCAAAGCGCGTGAGGGCGGCGTCCGTGCTGGAGATGGTGACTTCCGTCTGCTCGGCCTTGGAGAGGCGGAGGACGGCTTCGACGAGGCGCTTTGCTTCCTTTTCGGAGTGCATATAGGGAAGGTGCAAGGATCAAGGAGAAAGGTTCCGAGAACGGACGGAGAATCGAAGATAGGAGGAGGGTAGCAACGGGGAGAAAGAACTGTCAAGAAAGTGGGGCGGCTCTGAAATAGAAAAGCCCCACCTGACAACAGGCAGGGCTAGAAGCGACATGCCTCAAACCGGAAGCGAACGAACAGATACGGCTCGGGGCGCGTGCCGAAGCTTCGGAGCAACAGCGACAGCCTGCGGAGGAAAATAAAACTCGCCGGGCAACCGCTGTTTGAAGTTGTAGGTTAGCTCTTCTTCAGGAGCGGCAGGCCGGTGCGATCGTTCTCAACGACCTTGTACCCGGTAGGCAGGCTGGGAAGGGCGTTGGGGCCCGCCTTGCCGGCGAAGTAGTAGATCGTCTGCTTCTGGCCGCCTTTGAGCGTGACGTTCTTGGAATGCAGGTAGTAGGTCTTCCCGGACTTCTTGCTGACGGTGCTGAACGGCATGTAACCCTCCTCTGAACGCTCCTCTAATCGAGGTCTTGAACCGATTCAATTCATGAAAATCGTAGCATAAGCGTCCACACCTGTAAATAGGGAGGGCGACAGAAGGCCCGGACGAGAGGAAAGCTGCTGGCCTAGACCAGGAGGGAGACCGGGCTTTCCATGAGGGTGCGGAGGGTGGCGAGGAAGTCCGCCCCTTGGGCGCCATCGGCGACGCGGTGGTCTATGGAGAGGGTGACGCGCATCATATCGGCGATGGCGACCTGCCCATCCTTGACGATAGGCTCCTTCACCACCGAGCCGACGGCCAGGGCGGCGACCTGGGGCGGCGTGATGATGGCGCTGAAGCTCTCGATGTTGTACATGCCCAGGTTCGTGATGTTGAAGGTGGCGGCGCCGAACTCCTGGGCGGTGAGCTTGTTGGCGCGGGCGCGCTCCACAAGGCCCTTGCTCTCGCGGGCGATCTGCGCGAGGGACTTCTGGTCCGTGTCCGCGATGCCGGGAGCGACGAGGCCATCCGGCAGGGCGACGGCGATGCCCACGCTGATGTGTTGGTGGACCTGGATGCCTCCCTCCACAAACATCGAGTTGAAGTACGTATGCTTCGTGATGGCAATGGCGACGCCGCGTACCAGGAGATCGTTGACGCTGACCTTCACCTGTCCTTCCCAGAGCTTGTTGACCTGCTCGCGGAGCTTCATGGCCTCCGTCATATTGATGGCGGCGGTGACGTAGAAGTGGGGGATCTCCGTCTTGCTGCGGGACATGTTGCGGGCGATGGCATGCCGCATGCGGGAGAGCGGTACGAAGGCGCCTCGGGCGGGCTGGCCCGCTTTGGGGGCTTGGGGCGCAGGCGCGGGAGGGGTTGCAGACGCCGGGAGCGCCGCGACCGGCTGGGAGGCGGGCGCAGGAAGCGCGGCGGGAGGAGCCTTCGCGGCCTGGGAGGCGTGGGCGATGACGTCCTCACGGGTGACGCGTCCGCCGGGGCCGGTGCCGGGGACCTTCGCGATGTCTATGCCGCGGTCCTCCGCCTCTTTGCGCGCCAGTGGGGACGACTTCACGCGCTCGCCGGGCTCGGCGGGGCGGGCGGGCGCGGCGACAGCGGCCGGGGCAGGAGCGGGCGCGACGGGCTTGGGCGCAGGGGGCGGAGCCGCCTTGGGAGCGGTGGAAGGCGCGGCGACGGCGGGGACTTCCACCTTCTCGCCGGGAGCGCCGAGATAGCCGATGACTTGGCCGACGGGCACAGTGACGCCCTCGGCGACAACCTGCTTGGCGATGACGCCCGAATCGAAGGCCTCAATCTCAACGACGGCCTTATCGGTCTCGATCTCGGCGATGTTTTCGCCTTTGCGGACGGCTTCGCCCTCTTTCTTCAGCCAGCGGACGAGGGTCCCTTCCTTCATATCGAAGCCCATCTGGGGCATGATGATTTCGCTTGCCATCGGGTTGCTCCTCTCAGGCCGTTCGGTTAGACGAGAGATTTCACCGCGTCAATGATGTCCTTGGGCGTTGGGAAGGACATCTGCTCAAGCTCTTTATTGTAGGGCGTCGGCACGTCCTTGCCGGAGATGCGCAGGACCGGGGCGTCCAGGTCGTCGAAGGCGTGCTCCATGATGCCGGCCGTGACCTCGCCGCCGAAGCCGCCGAACTTGGGCATCTCTTCCACGATGATGGCGCGGTGGGTCTTGCGGATGGAGGCGAGCACGGTTTCCATATCCAGTGGGCGCAGGGAGCGCAGGTCCACGATCTCCGCCTCGATGCCGTCCTTGGCGAGGGCCTGGGCTGCGGCCAGGGCCGTTTGGGTCATGCGGAGATAGGAGACGATGGTGATGTCCTTGCCCTGGCGCTTCACATCGGCCTTGCCGAATGGGATGGCGTAGTCGCCCTCGGGAACGGGGCCTTTGACGCCGTAGAGCAGCGAGTGCTCCACAAAGATGACGGTGTTGTGGTCCTTGAGCGCCGTCTTGAGGAGGCCGCGGGCATCGGCGGGCGTGGCGGGCGCGACAACCTTCAAGCCGGGGACGGAGGCATAGAAGCCCTCGAAGCTCTGGGAGTGCGTGGCCGCGAGCTGGTTGCCGCCGCCGCTGACGGTGCGGATGACCAAGGGGACGCTGATCTGCCCGCCGGACATGTAGTGGATCTTGGCGGCGATGTTGATGATCTGGTCGCAAGCCAGGAGGCTGAAGTTGATGGTCATGATCTCCACGATGGGTCGCAGGCCGCGCATGGCGGCGCCGATGCCCGCGCCGACGAGGACGGATTCGGCGATGGGCGAATCCTTGATGCGCTTTTCGCCGAATTCGGCCATCAATCCCTTGGTGACGCCGTAGGCGCCGCCGTAGGCGCCGATGTCTTCGCCCATGATGAAGACGCGCTCGTCCTGCTGGAGGGCCTCGCGGAGGGTCGTGCGGATAGCGTCGCGATAGGTCAAGTCAGGCATGGGCGCTACTCCTTGTAGATATCGTCATAGATCGCCTCCGGCGCCAGGGGCGGGCTGGCATCGGCGAACTGGACGGCCTCGGCCATCTCGTCCTCCACGCTCTTCTCCACGTCCGCGATCATCTTGGGGGTGACAAGGCCGCTCAGCTCCATCTCGCGCCGGAAGTTGGCGATGGGATCTTTGCGCTTCCACAGTTCTTCCTCTTCCTTGTTGCGATAGGCCACCGGGTCGGCCATGGAGTGGCCACGGAAGCGGTAGCACATCGCTTCCAGGAAGAAGGGGCCCTTGCCGGAGCGGACGTAGTCTATGGCGCGCTGGGAGGCATCGCGCATGGCCAGGAGGTCCATGCCGTCCACCTTTTCGCTGGGGATGCGGAAGGCATCGGCCAGGTGGAAGATCTCGGTGCCGGCGTGGGCGCGCTCCACTCGGGTGCCCATGCCGAAGCCGTTGTTCTCCAGGAGGAAGAGGACGGGAAGCTTCCAGAGGGAGGCGAGGTTGAAGGACTCATGGAACTCGCCCTGGTTCACCGCGCCATCGCCGAAGATGCAGAGGCAGACGGAGTTCGTCTTCAGGTAGTTGCTGGCGAGGCCGATGCCGGTGGCGACGGGCATCATGCCGCCAACGATGGCATAGCCGCCCAGGAAGCCTTTGGAGTCATCGAAGAGGTGCATGGAGCCGCCCTTGCCCTTGCTGGTGCCGCCGGAGCGGCCGAAGAGCTCGGCCATGAGGCGCTTGGTGTCCAGGCCGCGGGCGATGGCGTGGCCGTGCTCCCGGTAGTGGGAGACGATGGTGTCCTGCGGCTGGAGCAGGGGGATCATGCCGGTGGCGACGGCCTCTTCGCCGATATAGAGGTGGAGGAAGCCGCCGATCTTGGCGCGGCCGTACATCTCGGCGCACTTCTCTTCGAAGCGGCGGATGAGCACCATCTTGCGATAGAGCTCCAGCGCCACTTCTTTCGCTATCCACATTTCCTTCAGGGTCATGGACATCTCATCCTCGATTCTTCCCTTTGGCAGGTCGCAGCCGGGGCTTCGCCAACCCCGGTGGGCCTTCCCGCGGGGATCGTCACATATCTATCGCTTCGCCGTAGGCGCCGAGGCTCGCTTCTTTGATCGCCTCGGAGAGCGTGGGATGGGCGTGAACGGTCTTCCCTATCTCTAACGCGGTTCCCTCCAGCATCTTGGTTATCGAGATCTCGGCCAGCATCTCCGTCACGTCATGGCCCACCAGGTGCGCGCCGATGATCTCGCCGGTCTTGGCGGCGACGACGAGCTTCACAAAGCCATCGCTTGCGCCGATGGCCGTGGCTTTGCCGTTGGCCATGAAGGGGAACTTTCCGACCTTCACATCGTACCCTTTTTCCTTGGCTGCCTTCTCCGTCAGCCCCATGCTGGCGACCTGGGGCTGGCAATAGGTGGCACGCGGCATATCGCTGTAGGCCAGGGGGCGCACGGGCCTGCCGGCGATGGCCTCGGCGGCCTGGACGCCCTGGGCGGAGGCGACGTGGGCGAGGAGGAGCTTGCCCGTCACATCGCCGATGGCGTAGATGCCAGGGACGTTGGTGGCCATGCGGTCGTTGATGGCGATGTAGCCCTTCGTCGTCTGCACGCCGAGGGGCTCCAGGCCAAGGCCATCGCTGTTGGGCTTGACGCCCACGCCCAGGAGGACCTTTTCGCAGTCAACCGTTCCGCCCTCCTGGGCCGGGCCCAGGGTCAGCTGCATGAGGCCGTTCCTGGCCTCCGCCTTCTCCACGGTGAAGCCTGCCTTGACGCCGATGCCCATCTTGGCAAAGGCGCGCTCCAGCTCCCGGCTGACCTCTTCGTCCTCATTCGGCACCAGATGGGGCAGCATCTCAATGACGGTGACCTCCGCGCCATAGGAGCGGTAGAAGTAGGCCATCTCGCAGCCGATGGCGCCGCCGCCGACGATGGCGATGGACTTGGGCGTCTGGCGCAGCTCCAAGGCCTCGCGGGCGGTGATGATGGTTTTGCCATCGCGCACAAGGCCGGGGAGATCGCGGGCCTGAGCGCCGGTGGCGATGATGACGTTCTTTGCAGTGAGCGTCCGGCCGGCGGCGTCAACCGCCACCTTGTTCGCCGCCGCGAGTCGCGCCCCGCCTTTGACTACGTCTATCTTGTTCTTCCGCATGAGGAAACCGACGCCTTTGACGCGCGTCTCAACGACCTTCCGGCTGCGGTCTATCGCGGAGGCGATATCGAACTGGAGGTTCTGGAGGGTGATGCCGTACTGGGCGGCGTTGCGCACCAGGTTCACCACCTCGGCGTTGCGAAGGAGGGCCTTGCTGGGAATGCAGCCCCAGTTGAGGCAGACACCGCCCATCTCCTCTTTTTCGACGACGGCGACTTTCATGCCGAGCTGGGAGGCGCGGATCGCGGCGGTGTAGCCGCCGGGGCCGCCGCCGATGACCACTAGATCGTAGGTGGCGTCCATTGGCTCGCTCAGGCTATGGCCGCCGCGGACTCGGCATGCTCATGGGCATGATAGGAGCTGCGCACCAAGGGGCCGGACTCGACGTGCTTAAAGCCCATCGCCAGGCCCCGGCTCTTGAGCGAGGCGAACTGGTCAGGAGCCAAGAAGCGTGCGACGGGGATATGCTTATCGGACGGGCGCAGGTACTGGCCGAGGGTGAGGATATCGCAGTCCGCCTCGCGGAGGTCGGCCATCGTCTCGAGCACTTGGTCGTCGGTCTCGCCCATGCCCAGGATGATGCCAGACTTGGTAGTCATGGTGGGGCGGTGGCGCTTTACATCCGCCAGTAGCCGAATAGAGCGGTCGTAGGAGCCCTTTGGGCGCACGCGCTTGAAGAGGCCTGCAACGGTTTCGATGTTGTGGTTGAGGACATCGGGAGAAGCATCCAGGACGGTGAGAAGGTCGCGCTCGACGCCCATGAAATCGGGGATGAGGACCTCCACCTTGCAGGCAGGGTTGAGGGCGCGAATCTCGGCGATGGTGGCGGCGAAGATGGCGGCGCCGCCATCGGGAAGGTCGTCGCGGTTGGGCGAGGTGACGACGGCGTAGCGGAGGGCCATGGCTTTTGCGGCTTCGGCGACGCGGCGCGGCTCGGCGGGGTCAACCGGGTTGGGGCGGCCGGTGGTGACGTTGCAGTAGGCGCAGCGGCGGGTGCAGATCTCGCCGAGAATCATGAAGGTAGCGGTGCCGTACTCCCAGCATTCGCCGATGTTGGGGCAGCGGGCCTCCTCGCAGATGGTGTGGAGGCCCTGCAGGCGCATCAGGGCTTTCAGCCGGAGATAGTTGGGGCCGCCTGGGAACTTGACCTTGAACCAGGGGGGCAGCCTTCGCTCGGCAAGCATCAGCGGTTCGCTCCTCTCTGGTGACGACAATCCAGTATACCATCCGGCTTCTGTTGGCCGTCACGCGATACCTCGTGTTGCAAGGCATGCGGAGGGGAGGGATTTCGGAGACCTCACGCTGGCCCTCTCTTTGCTCATAGGAATAAGCACAAGCGATCAGAATGGCTCTCCCGGACGCTTCCCGAGTTGCAATTGGGAAGCTGGGAGAGGGCAGGGGCGCGGCGAGTGCGCCCGATAGGGAGGGCTGGCCTCTCCGATAGAAATCGTAGCCCTGGGGGAAGGCCAGCCCCTACTGGAGACGTGGGAGGGTTGTGTGCAACCTACAGGAGAGGGGGCGACCCTCGGGATGCTCGGTGTGGAGCGGACGGAGGAGAGACGGGCTAGCCGCGCATCTGGATGAATTTGATAAGGGTGGGATGGACGCGCTGGATCTCGTCGCGGGCCTGGAGGGCGATCTCGCGGATGGTGTAGTGGGCCTGGGGGGAGCCGCGAAGCTTGATGAGGTGGTAGGCCTCGCGGAGGTTGAACTTGGCGATGAGACGGCGCTGGTGGGCGTGGGTGAGCACGTAGGCAGAGGCCGCGGGAACTGCGCCGTCGATCGCGCGGAAGGCCATGGCGGAGACTTCCATCGCCTCATCGAAGAGATGCTGGGCCTTGGCGTCGCGCACCAGAGTCGGAACGATGTAGCCGCGATAGGGAGTGAAGGGCTGCTCGATATAGGTCTGCATGCGGTGGCGCTTGTATTCGCGGTAGGCGCCGTAGTCCATCTCCAGCTCGAAGGTGTAGTCCACCATCTCGAGCTCGCGGAGGGGCGCATCGTGCGGGCCGAGCTTAGAGAGCGCGGCTTCGACGTAGGGGACGCGGCCGTGGCCGAGGTCATTGGCCTTGCGCCAGGCATCGTCGTAGCTTTCGCCCGACCAGTGGAAGAGGACCGCGGCGATGATCTTCTGTCCGGCCTGGTTATCGTAGTGCTTGAGCTTCGCGCTGACGCGGCCCTCTTGGATGGCGGCCTCTCTGCCGCGCTCGCCGATCATCTTCTGCAGACTCCGCCGCGTCTCGGCGATGTAGGCATTGTAGTCGGCGTATTTCACCAGGGTGGGCGCGATGGCCTTGCCCTGGACCTTCATGCGCTCGCCGAGCTCCCGCGTCTCCGCCAGGTCAGATGAGAGGAGCTTGGTGATGGCGTGCTCCAGGATGCGGGCGTTGGCGGTGACGCCGACGTTGGTGAGGGTGGAGGCGGGGAGGACGAAGCGGCAGTGGTCGGTGGCGATGCGGCGAAGTCGGAGGGTGTAGGCGCCGGGCTTTTCGCCTTCCTTCTGGGGGTGCTGGCTCTTCAGCCAAGCCATCGTCTTCTCGAGGAGCTCATGGTAGAGATCGAACAGGCGCTGGTTGGCATGGACGTAGGTCTGTTCGAGACGGTGGCCGCGGAGCTCGGCGGGGATGTGGAAGCTGCCGCGATCTATCACCTGATAGCGGGAGGACTTCTCCGTGTAGGAGGCGAGTCGCGCATCTTCGAGATCGTCGGCGGCGAGGCGGGAGATGTCTTCGCAGGCCATGTGGATGACGGCGTGCTCTGCGACGGAGGCGTGGCCGTAGTTGAGGACCCACTTCTCATTGAAGTCGGCGGCCTTAGCCTCGGAGACGACGTCCTTGATGACGTCGAATGGCTCCGGGGAGCGGGAGGTCATGGCGAAGGTGACGGCGATCTGCTCCTGGCTGAGGGCGCGCGGGTCCAGGGGGTAGACGCGCATCTGGGTCTGGCTGGGCTGTGCGGGGGGCTTGTGGGTGGTCATGGCGGGGGAGGCGTCGGGCACTGTGCCCATACAGGGAGCGGAGACGTTGGGGAGAATGGTACGCGGAGGGAGAAGAGGGAGTCAACTGGGTGACCCTTGAAGATGTTGTTACAATTCGGCGACACATACCACCTGTTTGCACATGCGAGGCACATATGCTGACCAAAGAAGCGCTTCCAAAATACCGGGAGTTCATGCAGCCGACACTCAAGGCGCTTCACGACCTTGGTGGCAGCGGTTCCATCCCTGAAATCAACGAAAAGGCCATCTCGTATATGGACTTGAGTTCGGGAATGCTGGCTGTTCCCCACGGGAATACTCAAACAACTGAGGTAGAGTACCGTCTCTATTGGGCTCGTACCTATCTGAAAATGGTTAGCCTAATCGGCAACTCTGAAAGAGGTATTTGGGCTTTGACGGCTAAGGGGAGAGCAACAAGGGAAATCGATTCGAAGCAGATAGTCAATGAAGTTAGGAAACTGCTTCAACGCCCCCGCCTGAAAGCTTCAGAAACTGCTCCATTGCCATCAGAAGAGGATAACGCTGAGGAAGAGAAAAGATGGAGTGATCTTCTCCTCGAGCGATTGCTGGCTATGCCTCCTGCTGCCTTTGAACGACTGTGTCAGAGAATTCTTCGTGAGGCTGGGTTCATACAAGTCGAAGTCACTGGGAGATCTGGCGACGGAGGAATAGATGGTCGAGGTGTGGTTCGTGTAGCTGGCCTCATCAGCTTTAATGTGCTTTTTCAATCAAAAAGGCATAAAGGGAGTCTCGGAGCAAATGTAGTCCGAGATTTCCGCGGGGCAATGATAGGTCGCGCTGATAAAGGTCTCCTCATCACAACAGGAACCTTCACTCCTGATGCCCTGAAAGAAGCAACCCGTGATGGCGCACCCCCAATAGACCTCATCGACGGAGAACAACTCACTCAAAAACTAAAGGAGCTCAACCTAGGCGTTCATTCCAAAATGGTTGAGGCTGTTGAAGTGGATTCAAAATGGTTCGACTCCATTTAAGTAAAAGTTAGAGTAAGTCTCCTCCCTCACCCCATCACCTCCTCCATTGCCTCCTCCATTGCCTTCACCGCATAGGCCAACTGTGCCTTCGTAATCGTCAGCGGGGGCGTGAGGGAGAGGACGCTGCCGTGGGCGCCGCCGGCGAGGAGGATGACGCCTTTGCGAAGCATGGCCTGCATGACGCGCGCGGCGGCTTCGGGGGCGGGCTCTTTGGCCGCGCGGTCCTTGACGAGCTCGATGCCGAGCATCAGTCCCATGCCGCGCACGTCGCCGATGAGGGGATGCTTGGCCTGCAAGCCCCGGAGCTCGCTCAGCAGCCAGTCGCCGGTGGCTTTGGCCTGGCGAGGGGCGTTGCGCCGCTGAAGCTCAGCGATGGAGGCGAGGGCGGCCGCGGCGGCGACGGGATGGCCGAGGAAGGTGCTTGCGTGGAGGGCTTCGGGGCCCTCATAGCGCCAGGCGTCCATGACGCTCGCCTTGCCGACGCATGCGGCGATGGGCATGCCCCCGGCCATGGCCTTGCCGAGGCAGAGGAGGTCGGGGACGACTTTGGCGTGCTGAACAGCGAACCACGCGCCGGTGCGCCCAAAGCCGGTGATCATCTCATCGGCGATGAGGAGCGCGCCGTGGCGGTCGCAGAGGGCGCGCAGGCCGGGAAGGAAGCCCGGCACGGGGATGATTTCGCCCTCGCGGCCCTGGATAGGCTCAACGATGACGGCGCCGATAGGGCCGACGTGCTCCGGAGGCGAAGCAAGCAGCTTTCCGACGTGCTGAAGGCAGCCTTCCAGGGAGAGGTGCGAGCGATAGGGGTCGGGGAAGGGCGCGCGGACGACGCCCTGGAAGAGCTGGTCCTGGAAGGGGGCTCGGAAATAGGGGCGGGAGGTGACGGCGAGGGCGCCGTAGCTCTGGCCGTGGAAGGCGCCATCGAAGGCGAGGATGCCGGTGCGCTTGGTGGCGAGAAGGGCCGTTTTGAGGGCCAGCTCGACGGCCTCGCTACCAGTGGTGCAGAGCATCACTTTGGCATTGGGGATGGGGACGAGCTTGGAGAGGCGCTCGACGAGCTGGACGCGGGCGTCGCTGGGATAGACGTCGCCGAGGGCGTGGAGGAGCTTGGCGGACTGTCGCTGGACGGCGGCGACGACCTTCCTATCGGCATGGCCGAGGTTCGCGACACCGAAGCCGCCGGTCATATCTATGTAGATATTGCCATCGGCGTCTTGGACGTTGGCGCCCTTGGCGCGGGTGTAGACGATGGGCGTCTGGCCGAGGTGGATCGTGGAGACGCCTGGGGACTCTCGGCGCGCGAGGGATCTCGCGAGTCGCCGCGAGTTGGGGCCGGGAGGAGGAGCGACGATGTTGGGGAGGAGGGAGCCGAAGGGAGGCATGGGAAGATTATAGATGGGGGAGGACGATGGTAGAATCGGGCGAGTCATAGAGGAGCGCGACATGACGACGTTTCTCTTTGTCCACGGCGCTTCGCACGGGGCATGGTGCTGGGACGAGGTGATGAAGCTGGTCGAAAAGGACCCGCGAGTGCGAGGGGCCATCGCGATCGACCTGGTGGGGCACGGCGCGCGGCTCAAGGAGAAGCCAGCCGAGGCGATCACGCTGGATGACTACATCGCGGACATCGCGCGGGCTGTGCGGGAGACGAGGACGCAAGACATCGTGCTGGTGGGGCATTCCATGGCGGGAGCGTCAATGCCCCAGGCGGCGGCGCAGGTGGCGACGCAGGTGAAGGGGCTGGTCTTCGTCGCCGCGCTGATCCCGAACGAGGGGACGACGGTGCGGCAGAACGTCGCGACGCGCCCTGAGGAACCGACGCGGACGGCGCAGGAGCTCTACCGGGCGATCTTCTGCAACGACATGGACGCGGAGACGGCCGACCGGCTGCTGGCGAGGCTGACGACGGAGCCGCAAGGGCCGATGGAGGAGATCGTGCGGCGGCCGCCGCTGCCGCCTTCGCTGAGGCGGGCCTATGTGCTGTTGACGCAGGACCGGGCGGTGATCCCCGAGCGGCAGCGGCTTTTCGCGGCGAACATCGGGGCGCAGGAGACGGTGGAGATCGAGGCGGGGCACGATGTGATGGTGAGCAAGCCCCAGGCGCTGGCCCAGGCGCTGCTGCGATTCGCGTAATCTATCTCCGGGACGCCGCGTTGCAGTCGCCCCCGGTATCGCTATAATTGACGCGACCATCTTTATCTCCGATTCCCTTTTAGAAAGCAAGCGAGCGACGAACCGCATGCCACCACAAGCGCTCGAGGGCCTTCGCATCCTCGATGTCACCCAACTCATCGCGGGGCCGTACGCGACGAAGCTCCTTGCCGATTACGGCGCGGAGGTCATCAAGATCGAGCGGCCCGGCACGGGAGACGTCACCCGGCAGAAGGGGCCGTTCCTCCATGACGAGCCGCACCCGGAGAAGAGCGGGCTCTTCCTGCACTTGAACGCCGGGAAGCGCGGCGTCACGCTCGACCTGAAATCGGCGACGGGGCGGAAGCTCTTCCTCCAGCTCGCGAAGTCGGCCGAGGTGGTGGTGGAGAGCTTCGCGCCGGGGACGATGGAGTCCTTCGGCCTTGGGTACGAGGCGCTGAAGGCGGTCAACACGCGCATTATCGTGACCTCCATCTCGAACTTCGGACAGAGCGGGCCGTACCGCGATTACAAGATCTCCGAGATCATCGCCTACGCCATGGGCGGGCCGATGCACGAGACGGGCCTGCCGGAGCGCGAGCCGATGAAACTGGGCGGCAGCGTTATCCAGTTCCAGACGGGCGCGGCGGCGGCGACGGCGACGGCGATGGCGGTCTGGAACGCCGAGGTGAACGGCCACGGCGACCACTTGGACCTTTCGCTCTTCCGCACGCAGGCCTCGTCGCAGGACCGCCGGACCACGATGCTGGTGGGCGCGCAATACACCGGGGAGAACGGCGACCGCCGGCCGCCTGGCGTCAGCACGGCCAACGGCATCCGGCCGTGCGCCGACGGCTACATCGCCATCATGGGCGCCTCCAACCGCTTCGCGGGCGTGGTGCGCATGATGGGGCAGCCGGAGCTGCTGACGGACCCGCGGTTCGATACGGTGGTGAAGCTGTCCATGCCGGACACATCTGAGGAGTTCGATATCCACTACATCCCGTTCCTGATGCAGTACACCAAGCGCGAGCTGTTCATGATGGCGCAGAAGAACGGCCTGCCCTCCGGCCCGATCTTCACTGCGGAGGACCTCTACACCGAGCCGCACATCCGCGAGCGCGGCTTTTGGGCAAAGATGCGCCATCCCGTCGTCGGGGAGATCACGCAGCCGGGACGCCCGTTCATCATGAACGCGACGCCCTGGAGGAAGCCCGAACCGGCGCCGATACTGGGACAACACAACGCGGAAATCCTGGGAGGCCTGGGCTATTCAGCCCGGGACCTTTCACGGCTGCACAGCCTGGGGGTCATCTAGCGCCATGACGCGGCTCCCGCTGGAAGGCATGCGCATCCTAGACCTGACGGCAGTGTGGGCGGGCCCTCACTGCACGATGCTTCTGTGCGATTGGGGCGCGGAAGTGCTCCGCGTGGAATCCACTCAGGTCTACCAGCCGAACACGCGCGGGCATATGGCCAAGGTGCCGCAGGACCTGCCGCGCATCCGGAAGGGCTGGGGCTCCATGTACCCGGACTGGACGCCGGGCGCGCGGCCGTGGAACCGCTATCCGGTCTTCCAGAGCCATGCGCGGAACAAGCTCAGCATGACGGTGGACCTGCGCCGCGCCGAGGGCTATGAGATCTTCATGGAATTGCTGAAGACGGCGGACGCGGTCATCGAGAATAACGTGCCGGAGACGATCGAGAAGCTGCACGTGACGTACGAGGAGCTCGTGAAGGTGCGGCCGGACCTGGTGATGCTGCGCATGCCAGCCTACGGCCTCAGCGGACCGTACAAGAACTTCCGCTCCTTCGGCATGCAGCTGGAAGGGACGACGGGGCATACCTGGATACGCGGCTACACGGACATGGACGCCTCCATGCGGGACGATACGTTCTTCGGAGACGCGGCGGCAGGCATGGTCGGGGCCTACGCGGCGCTGCTGGCGCTGCGGCACCGCCGCCGCACGGGCCAGGGGCAGCTGGTGGAGCTGGCGCAGGCGGAGAACTTCATCCCGTACCTGGGCGAAGCGGTGATGGACTACATCATGAACCGCCGGGTGCACGCCACCCTGGGGAACCGCCATCCCACGTGCGCGCCGCAGGGCGTCTACCGCTGCAAGGGGCTTGAAGAGTGGCTGACGGTCACCGTGAACAACGACGGCGAATGGCGCGCCTTCTGCGAGGTCATCGGGCGGTCAGACCTGCTGACGGACCCGCGCTTCGCCACGGCCATCGCGCGCTACAAGCACCAGGACGAGTTGGACGCGCAGATCGAGCTGTGGACGCAGGTGCGCACGGCCTGGGAGGCGGCGCAGGCGCTCCAGGCGAAGGGCGTTCCCGCGGGGCCGGTGCTGAAGGACCTGGAGCTTGTGGCCGACCCGCAGATGGCGTCGCTGGACTATTTCAAGGAGCTGACGCACGTGGACGCGGGGACGCACAAGTACCCAGGGCTGATGTGGTCGGCGGCGGAGACGCCGAACGAGCTGCGGACGCCGCCGTGCCGCCTGGGGGAGCACAACCCCTACGTCTATAAAGAGCTGCTCGCGAAGAGCGACGATGAGTACCGGGTGCTGGAGGAGACGGGGCACATCGGGATGGACTACGCGCCGCACGTGCCGTAAGCTTGGACAGACAGTCCACCCTCACCTCTCGGGAAGCATCGGGGCCGAGTATACGGCCTGCGGACAAGTGCTTCTCGAGTTCCTCTCCCCTAGCCTTTCCGAAGAAAGAGCGTAGGGAGAAGAACAAAGCGGACGCGGGCGAACAGAGGGCAAGGGAGGAAGCGATGTCACAGCAACGGTATGAGCGGGAGATCGAGGAGATCGTCGGCAAGACGAAGCTGCGCCCCCGCGTGACGTTGGGTCAGCGCATCCGTGGCTTCCTCTCGCGCTTCAACGTCGGCGGCGGGAGGCTCTTGAAGCCGACGACGCTGGGGCTGGCGGGAGTCATCCTGCTCATCGTTGGGCTTATCAGGGGGTCCATGTGGACCATCATCGCCGGAGTCGTGCTGATGCTTGCCGCCTACCTGCTCTCCATCATGCGAAGCAAGGGAACATTCAAGCAGGAGACGGGCTACGAGAAGACATGGCGCGGGCGGAAACTAGACGATAGATAGGTTCAGGGTACAGGGAGCAGGGTTCAGAGTTCGCAGAAGAGATTAGCCTGCGATCTCCTCTATGCGGTCAACGGCAGCGTCCAGGATGGCCTGCGAATCGGGCTTCTTCACCTTAGGCCTCAAGGCGCGAAGCTCTTTCACGATATCGAGGCACATCTTCTTCCACTCGGCGTAGGTCTGCTTCTCCGGCATCTCGACGCCGGACGCCTTGACCGTCTGGCGGCTTACGCTCGCCTGTTTGCGGCGCGGGTCGGCGAGCTCCAGCATATCGGCGAGGTGGACGAGCCCCTCTTCGAAATGCTCGGGGTCATCGGCGGGAAAGTCAAAGGTTGGTTTCTGCATGGGATCCCTACCCGGCTATCTGTTCAACGTCCGTGAGTACAGGTTCACGGACGTAATCCCCCTCTCCTCTCGCGTTCGCGAGTTCCTCTCCCATCGAGGGAGAGGAGGTGCTGTGCCTAGGCGCACTGTCAAAATCGCTCTCTGTGTGTAGTCTATCACGCCTCCGTTCGGTAGAGGGCAAAGGGGATGTGGCCGGGTAGCATCTCGAGGCGCTTCACGGCCGTCTTCACCGCGATGGCGCTCTGGTCGCAGCCGAGCCAGCGCCTGCCGCTCTGCTCCGCCGCCAACAGGGTGGTGCCGGAGCCGCAGAAGAGATCGGCGACTAGATCGCCGGGGTTCGTGCACGATTCGATGATGCGCGAGAGGAGCGCCAAGGGCTTCTGCGTGGGATAGCCGGTGCGCTCGGCCATGGGGGCGTGCATCATATCGGGAACGTCATCCCACACATCTCCGACGAGCTTTGGGACGAGCAGATGGCCGTTCTCGGCCTCGATGAAATACTTGATGCGGAGACTGCCCGTCCTGGTGCGGTGGACACGTCCCTTGCTATCAAGTGCGGCGACGCTCTCGTCGGTGTAGTCGCCTCGGGGAGAAGTCTTGAACCAGCGGCCCTGAGCGTCCTTGCGGATGCCGATACTTGGCGCTTCAGCCAGCGGCACGCGCTCGATGCGATGGGCCTTGCGGAAGGGCGCGGCGGGCGACTTGGCGTAGTAGAGGAGCAGGTCGTAGTTCCTTGGGAACTGGCCGGAAACGGCCTTTGCGCCGCGGCCGCCGTAGTGCCAGACGACCATGTTACGGAAGTTCTCGCGGCCGAAGATCTCATCGAGAATCAGGCGCGCGTGATGGCCTGCGCGCCAGTCTATGTGAAGCCAGAGGCTGCCCGTTTGCGCCAGGAGCTTGTGCGCCAGGACTAGGCGCTCATAGAGCATCTGGAGGTAGCCCGCCAGGCCGCGGCCCCAGGTATCGGCATAGGCCTTGGGGGAAGCGCCGTGGCGCTTGCCGTTGAGGTGGAAGCCTTCGCCGGTGGCGAATGGCGGGTCGAGGTAGATCAGGTCTACCGCGCCGGTGAAGTCGCGGGCGAGGGCGCGCAACGCGGCGAGGTTATCGCCGTGGATGAGCCTGTTGGCCCAAGCGGCCTTCGCATCGCCATGGTGCTCGACGAGGCGGAGGGAGGCAGTGGCCTTCGCGGGCGGGCGCTTGCCGGGCCACCGGAGTTGCGGGTCGCGGATAGGCATATGGCGAATTATAGGGGAACGGGAGAGGGGGGAGGCCTCCCTCCCAACAATAATCATCGGATTTCTCTCCCTCACCTCTCGGGAAGCATCGGAACGCTTCTCGAGTTCCTCTCCCCGACGGTTCTTCTGAGGGAACCTCGGGAGAGGAACAGCAGGCACACCCTACGATTTAATATGCCGCCCGCCACATCTGAACTTGTAAGTCGCGAGAACGAGAATCCTGGACACAGTACTAGAGGTGTCATTCGATCAAGAAGCAGGAGTTGGTCTTGATGACGAGCCAGACGCCTTTGCCTGGGGCGATGCCGAGGCTCTTAACGGCACGTGGGGTGACTTCGACGCGGACGTCACGGCCGCAGTCCACGATGGCTTCGGCCTCGAAGCCCTTGCGGGCGACGGCGCGGACGACGCCCGCGATCGTGTTGCGCGCCGAGAGGCCGCTGGGGCGTTCGCCGGCGACGATAATATCGCCGGCGCGCAGGCCGATGCGGACGCGGGCGCCTTGGGAGAGCGGCGCGTAGGGGACTTCGAGTCGGAGGCCGCCCAGGTCGCAGGTGGTGACGCCTTCGGCCTGGGACGAGGAGAGGACAGTGCCTTCGAAGATATTCTCCACTCCGACGAGCCGGGAGACGGTCTCGGCGCCGGGGCGTTGGAGGACGGCGAGGGGCGAGCCCTGGGTGACGACACGTCCCCGCTCCAGGACGACGACGCGGTCGGCGAGGGCGAGGACTTCCGAGAGGTCGTGGGTCACCAGGACGACGGGGATCTGCATCCGGTCGCAGATGGCGCGCAACTCCTTGCGAAGGGCGCGGCGCAGGGATTCATCGAGGGCGGTGAACGGCTCATCGAGGAGCAGGAGGCGCGGCTCCCGGGCGAGGGCGCGGGCGATGGCGACGCGCTGTTGCTGGCCGCCGGAAAGCTCATCGGGATAGCGATGGGCGAAGTCGGCCATGCCCAACGTCTCGAGATGGCCCATGGCCTGGGACTCCGCATCGGGCGCGCCACCTAGAGGGTAGGCGACGTTCTTGAGGGCGGTGAGATGCGGGAAGAGCGCGTAGCTTTGAAAGACGTAGCCGATCTTGCGCGCGCGGGCCGGGACGTTGACCGCCTCCCGGCCGCCTCCGGCAAAGAGCGCCGTTCCGTCGATGGCAATCGTCCCCTTTGCAGGTGTGACAAGCCCGGCGATGGCGTTCAGCGTCGTCGTCTTCCCAGCGCCCGATGGGCCGAAAAGGGCGACGACTTCGCGGCCCGCCTCGAAGGCGACCTGCACGCGAAAGCCGTCGCGGCGCACATCAATGTCCACCGTCAAAGCGGTGCGCTGTGCCGTCGTCATGCCGCGCGCTCCTTGGGGGCCTTGCGCTTTCGTGGCGACTCGATACCGCGCACGAACCAGAGGCCCAGGAAGGCGAGGGCAGTCATCAGCAGGACCATCTGGTTCGCCGCGTCGCGCTGGCCGCTCTGCACGGCGTCATAAATGGCCAGGGGCATCGTCTGCGTCTTGCCGGGGATGCTGCCCGCTACCATGAGCGTCGCGCCGAACTCACCTAGGGCGCGCGCCGCGCCGAGGATGAGGCCCGCGAGGATGCCGCGCCGCGCCAGGGGAAGCGTCACGCGCCAGAAGAGACCGACTTCGGTGGAGCCGAGGGTGCGCGCGGCATTCTCCAGCGCCGGGTCCACATTGGCGATGGCGGCGCGGGCCGATTGCACCATGAGGGGCAGGCCCACGACGGCTGAGGCGACGGCGGCGGCCTGCCAGGTGAAGAGAAGCTCGATGTGGAGCCATTCGACGACGGGACTGCCGCTGCCGAGGGCGCGCAAGAGGTAATAGCCGACGACGCTTGGCGGAAGCACGAGCGGCAGAGCGACGAGGAGTTCCAGGAGAAGCTTGCCGCGGAAGCGCGCGCGGGCGAAGAGCCAGCCGAGGGCGAGGCCGAGGACGAGAATAATGACAGTGGCGACGGCGGTGACGCGCAGGGAGAGGAAAAAGGCGTCCCAAATCATCGCGGCTCCCCCGGGACCGAGAAGCCGTGGCTGCGAAGGATGGCGCGCCCTTCTTCGCTCGTCACGAAGCTCGCGAAGGCGCGCGCGGCCTGCTCGCGCTTCGAGCCGCTGACGACGGCGAGAGCCTGCTCGAGGGGCTTGTGCAAGCCGTCGGGAACGCGCACCCATCGGCCGTCGGAGCGCTGGGCGAGGGAGAGGGCGACGATGGCGGCGTCCACGTTGCCCGTCTCGGCGAACTGGAGGGCCTGCCGGATATTTTCGCCGTAGACGAGCTTGGGGCGCAGGCTTTCCCAAAGGCCGCTGGTCTCCATCGCCTCGCGCGCGGCGATGCCGTACGGCGCGTGCTCCGGGTTGGCGATGGCGATGCGTTGCACGCCGGGCTGGGCTAAGTCCTCCAAGCGCTCAAGTCGCAAATCGCTTGCCTTGCGCGTCCAGATAGCAAGGAAGCCCCTGGCGTAGAGGGCCTTTGTCCCCGGCACGAGCCTGCCCTTGCCCGTCAGGTCGTCTATCGCGCGCTGATCGGCGGCTGCGAAAAGGTCCACCGGCGCGCCGTGCTCGACCTGCTGGGCCAGCTGGCCCGTCGAGCCGAAGGTGAAGGTGACCTTCGTCCCCGTCTTCTCCTCGAAGCGCTTGCCCAGCTCTTGGAAGGCGAAGGTGAGGTCGGAGGCGGCGGCAACAGTGATGCCTTTGCCGCCGCCGGAGGAGGCGCAGAAGGCCGCGACGGCGGCAAAAAGCAAGCAACAGGCCAGAAGGCGAAGGTGAGGTCGTTTCAGAAGAGGGATCGCCACCCGGATACTCTAGCGGGGCGGCTGTGCCAAGGCATCGTTCAGAGTGCACAAAGAATGCTGTAGGATGGGTGCATGACTGAGGGTATTCCCCAACTGAAGAGCGCGCTGCAGCGGCTTGGCGGCCTGGAGGCGGTGAAGGGCCGGCTGGACCGCGTCCTGGAATCGGTGCGGGCCTATGACGCGAAGACGAACTCGGAGCTGGAGGCTACCCTGCGCGCGTGGGTGGAGCGCGGCGGGAGCATCGCGGAGACGGCGGACGCGCTCTTCCTCCACCGGAACAGCGTCCTCTACCGCATCCAGCGCATCGAAGAGCTATCGGGCATCGACCTGCGAGACCGCCAAACGCGCCAGGTGCTGTTGACGGCCTTCACCATCACGGACCCGCAGGCAACCGCGGGCAAGGAAGAGGCACCCCATGAAGACAAGCGGCAGAAACCGGCTTCCCGGAACGGTCACCGAGGTTAAAATCGAGGGGCTGATGGCCCAGATCGGCCTGAAGGTGGGCGAGAACCACGTGGTGGCGCTCATCAGCGCAGAGGCGGCGCGGGAGCTGAAGCTGAAGGTGGGCGACCGGGCGACGGCGCTCATCAAGGCGACGAGCGTGATGATCGTGAAGGACTGACCGTGCCTGACTTCAAAATCGTCTCCGACTTCAAGATGACGGGCGATCAGCCCCAGGCCGTCGAGAAGCTTGTCCAGGGGCTGAAGAACGGCTATCGCTACCAGACGCTGCTGGGCGTCACCGGCTCCGGCAAGACCTTCACCATGGCGAATATCGCGGCCCAGTCCAAGCGGCCGACACTGGTGATCGCCCACAACAAGACGCTGGCCGCCCAGCTCGCCACGGAGTTCAAGGAGTTCCTGCCGGAGAACGCCGTCGAGTATTTCGTCTCCTACTACGACTACTACCAGCCGGAGGCCTACATCGCGCGGACGGACACGTATATCGAGAAAGACGCCGATATCAACGAGGAGATAGACAAGCTGCGCCACGCCGCCACGCGCGCCCTCCTCACGCGCCGCGATGTCCTCATCGTCGCCTCCGTCTCCTGCATCTACGGCCTCGGCTCGCCGGAGGAGTACCAGGCCTTCCGCGTGCTGCTGCAGAAGGGGGCAGGCGCGCGGCGAGAGAAGATCATCCGGCAGCTCATTGACATGCAGTATGAGCGCAACGATGTAGACCCGACGCGCGGGCGCTTCCGCGTTCGCGGCGATACGCTGGAGATCCAGCCCGCCTACGAGGACCTGGCCCTGCGCATCCAGTTCTGGGGCGACGAGGTGGAGAAGATCACCGAGATTGATCCGGTGACGGGCGAGCTGCTGGGCGAGCGCGAGAGCATCGAGATCTACCCGGCGAAGCACTTCGTGACATCGCAGGAGAAGATGGACGCCGGGCTGAAGGGGATCGAGGCGGAGCTGGAAGAGCGGCTGAAGCAGCTGCGCGAGGGTGGCAAGGTGCTGGAGGCGGCGCGCCTGGAGCAGCGCACGCGCTTCGACCTGGAGATGCTGCGGGAGGCTGGCTACTGCTCCGGCATCGAGAACTATGCGCGCCACCTGGCGCGCCGCCCGGCGGGGAGCCGGCCTTCGACGCTCCTGGACTATTTCCCCGACGACTTCCTGATGTTCATTGACGAATCGCACATGACGGTGCCGCAGGTCCACGGCATGTACGGCGGCGACCGCTCGCGCAAATCGGTGCTGGTGGACTACGGCTTTCGCCTCCCTTCGGCGATGGACAACCGCCCGCTCAACTTCGAGGAGTTCGACGCCTCCATCAACCAGGTCGTCTTCGTCTCGGCGACGCCCGCCGCCTACGAGCTGAAGGTCAGCCAGCAAGTGGCGGAGCAGGTCATCCGCCCGACGGGACTGCTGGACCCGACGATCGAGGTAAAGAAGACCCACGGGCAGATAGACGACCTGCTGCACCGGATCAAGCTGCGCGTGGAGAAGAAGGAGCGCGCCCTGGTGACCACCCTCACCAAGCGCATGGCGGAGGAGCTTGCCGACTATCTGAAAGAGATGGGCATCAAGGTCCACTATCTCCATTCGGAGCAGGATGTGCTGGAGCGGAGCGAAGTCCTGCGCGACCTGCGCCTGGGCGTCTATGACGTGGTGGTGGGCATCAACCTGCTGCGCGAAGGGCTCGACCTTCCGGAAGTGAGCCTGGTCGCCATCCTGGACGCCGATAAAGAGGGCTATCTGCGGTCGGGCGCCTCCCTGATCCAGACGATCGGCCGGGCGGCGCGCCATGAGAACGGCCACGTCATCATGTACGCCGATACGAGAACGGCCTCGATGAAGCAGGCGCTAGACGAGACGAACCGCAGGCGCGCGATCCAGGACGCCTACAACAAGCAACACGGCATCACGCCCCAGGGCATCAAGAAGTCCATCAAAGACATCACGGAGCGGGTGCGGGCCATCGCCGAAGAGCAGACGCCGTATGTGGTCTCCAAGGAGATGCCGAAGGATGAGGTGGCGCGGGCCATCAAGGACCTGGAGAAGCGGATGAAAGAGGCCTCCTCCAACCTGGAGTTCGAGAAGGCGGCGGCCCTGCGCGACCAGGTGATTGACCTGCGGAAGGTGCTGGCGCTGGACCTGGACTCGCACGTCACGGAGAAGGGCGAGCGCTTCAGCAAGACGGAGGAGACGCCGGGTGTCTACGAGACGCGCCCGCCCGCCAAGGTGCGCGGGAGAAGGCGGAAGGGCTGGTAGCCCCTACCGCCCGCCGCCGAGCTGCCGCATGAAGCTATCGGTCATGTGCTTCGTGCGGCCGGACTGCAGGCGCTTCATCATCTTCCGCATCTCCTCATACTGCGTGAGGAGGCGGTTCACTTCGGCGGGTGTGGTGCCGCTGCCCATGGCGATGCGCTTGCGGCGGCTGCCGTTGATGATTTCGGGCTTGCGCCGCTCCCGCTTCGTCATCGAAAGGATGATGGCCTCAACCCGCGCCATCGCCTTGTCATCCACGTTGGCCGTCGGCATCTTCTTGGAGAGCATGGACATGCCGGGGATCATGCCCAGGACGTTGCCGATGGATCCCATCTTCTTGATCGTCTTGAACTGCTCCAGCATGTCCTCCATATCGAACTCCGCCTTGCGGAACTTCTTTTCGATCTCCTTGGCCTTCTTCTCGTCAATGCCCTCCTGGGCCTTCTCGATGAGGGTGGCCATATCGCCCATGCCGAGGATGCGCTGGGCGAGCCGGTCCGGGTGGTAGGGCTCCAGGGCGTCCACCTTCTCGCCCATGCCGATGAACTTGATGGGAACGCCGGTGACGCTGGAGACGGAGAGGGCCGCGCCGCCTCGGGCATCGCCGTCCAGCTTGGTGAGCACCAGGCCGGTGAGGCTCACCTTCTTGTGGAACTCCTCGGCGGCGCGAACGGCGTCCTGGCCCGTCATGGCGTCCACCACCAGGAGCGATTCGTGGGGGTGCAGCCTCTCCTTGATGCGGCCCAGCTCGCCCATCATCTCTTCGTCTATATGGAGGCGTCCCGCGGTGTCCAGAATCATCCAGTTGGCGCCGGTCTCCTTGGCCCGCTGGAGGGCGTGCTCGCAGACCTTGTCGCCTGGGGTGCCGGTGCCCTCTTCGTAGACAGGTACGTCAATCTGCTTGCCTAGGGTGACGAGCTGCTGGACGGCCGCAGGGCGCTTCACATCGGCCGCGACGAGGAGCGGCTTATTGCCGCCTCGTTTCAGGTAGAGTGCCAATTTTGCAGTTGCTGTCGTTTTGCCGGCGCCCTGGAGGCCCACCATCATGACGATGGTCGGCGGCTGGCTGGCGGCGCTGAGCCGCTTCTGGGCTCCGCCCAGGATAGCGGTCAGCTCCTCCTGGACGATGCCCATGACGGCCTGGGCGGGCGTCATGCTCTCCAGGACGGCGGGCTGCATGGCCCGCTCCTTCACCTTCGCGATGAAGTCGCGGGCGACCTTGAAGTTGACGTCGGCCTCGAGGAGGGCGACACGCACCTCGCGGAGAGCTTCGTCTATCTCCTTCTCCGTGAGGCGGCCCTTGCCGCCGAGGCGCTTGAAGACGCCGGTCAGTTTATCGGTGAGCGCTTCGAACATAGGTGTCGCCCGGCAGTCGGGCGACACCTCTATTCTATCGCAAGCTTCGGCGGAGGCCATCCGCCCGAGGTGGGCCTGGCGGGTTAGCGAATCTCCTATGCTACAATCTCGCTGCCTCCTGGATCCGGCCGCGACACAGGCAAAAGGCCCCCTCCACGTGATTCCCCTCACCCTGCGCCTCCGCAACTTCATGTGCTACCGGGACAACGTCCCACCTCTGTACTTGGAGGGCGTGCACATCGCCTGCTTGTGCGGCGAAAACGGCGCTGGGAAGTCCTCGTTGCTGGACGCGATGACCTGGGCGCTCTGGGGCCAGGCGCGCGCGAAATCGGACGACGACCTCATCTACATCGGAAAGGATGAGATGGAGGTTGACCTGGAGTTCCACGCAGCGGAGTCCAAGTACCGGGTCATCCGCAAGCGGGAGCGGGCCGTGGGCAAGCGCGCAGGAAAGTCCATCCTCGAGTTGCAGCTCTTCAGCGGCAATGCGTGGCAGGCGATGAGCGGCAGCGGCATCCGCGAGACGCAGGCCAAGATCGTCGCCCTCCTGCACCTGGACTATGAGACCTTCATCAACAGCGCCTTCCTGGTCCAGGGCCGCGCCGATGAGTTCACGAACCAGCCGCCGGATAAGCGCAAGGAAGTCCTTGCCCAGATCCTCAACCTCAGCTACTACGAATCGCTCGCAGAGAAGGCGCGTGAGAGCGCCCGCCGGCGGGAAGGCCTGCGCTTCAGCTTGGAGCAAACCATAGCTGAGATGAGCGCGCAGGTCGCGGGGCGCGCAGAGCTGGCGCGGCAGCTCGAAGAGAGCCGCGCCAAGGTGGGCGAACAGGCCGCGCTCTTGGAAGGCCTGGAGGCTTCGCTCCAGCAGGCGCGCCGGGAGAAGCAGGCGCTTGAGTTGAAGCGCGCCCGTGCTGAAGAGACGCGGCAGATGCTCAAGGGCGTCGAAGAGTCGCTGGCGCGGCTGGCGCGTCGCCGGGAGCAGACACAGCGGACGGTGGAGAGCTACCAGGCCACGCTGAAAGAGGCCCAGGCCATCGAAGAGGGCTTCACCTGGCTGCAAAGCGCCGAAAAGGAAGTCGCGGCGCTCGATGTCGCCGCGCGAACGTACCTGGAGCTGACGCAGCGGCGCGCTTCATTGGAGTCGGCGATCGAGCGGGCGAAGGCGGAGCTGACCGCCAACAGGCGAGTCGCCGCCGCGCAGGTCAAAGAGTTGGAGGCGCGCGCCGCCGAAGGCGAAAAGGCGGCAGGCCGGTTGCCCGCCATCGAGCAGGCGCTTGCCAAGCTCCACGACCTCCAGGAGCAGATCGCCGCGAAGCGCGCCGAGGCCGAAGCGGCGGCGGAGCAGGCCGCCGAGCTTCGCGCGGCCAACGCGAAGCTCAAAGAGGAGATGGTGGAGATCAAGGGTAAGATGGACCAGGTGAAGCAGGGCAAGGGCCAATGCCCCCTCTGCCTGACGGACCTGAGCGAAGACCGCTGCGCGAACGTTCTCCAGACGTATGAGCAGCTCGGCAAGGCCAAGCGCGCTCAGTATGACGCCAACGAATCGTCGCTGAAAGCGAAGCAGCAGGCGTCGCAAGCGGCGCAGAAGGCGATCCAAGAGTTCGAGGCGACGGTTCGCGCGGAACAGCCGAAGCTGCAGCGCGAGCATGCGATGCTGAAGCACGCCGCAGACGAGAAGACAAAGGCGGAGGCGGCGCTGCCGCCCCTCAGCGCGACGATCGCGGCCATCGAGAAGCAGCTTGCCGAGAGCAGCTTCGCGGGCAAACAGCAGAAGGAGCTTGGCACCGCCATCGCCGGCCTCGCCTCGCTGAAGTACGACGAGGCGGCCCATGACGCCGCCAGGGCCGCCTATCAGCGGCTGCGCCCCTTCGAGGAGCGGGCGCGCCAGCTGAAAGAGGCGCGCGAACGGGCGCCTCAGGCCCAACAGGAGTTGGATCAGACGGCTCGGGACATCCAGTTGAACGAGCAGAACGCCGCCCAGCTCCGGAAGTCGGTAGAGCAGGGCGGCCAGGAGACGGCGGAGCTGCCGCAGCTGGCACAACAGGTGGCTCGGGAGGAGCAGGCACAGCGCGAGGCGGCGCAAGCCCTCCAAGCGCTGCGCGACTCCCTGGGCGCGGTGCAGGCGCGCCTCACCCAGCTTGCCGAAGTGGAGGCGAACCTGGCGAATCGGCAGGATGCCCTTCGCCAGGCCGCCGAGGAGCAGGCGGCCTTTGAGGAGCTGGCTATCGCCTTCAGCCGCAAGGGCATCCAGGCGCTTATGATCGAATCGGCGCTTCCGGAGATCGAGGAGGAGGCGAACCGCCTCCTGGGGCGCATGACGGATAACCGCATGACGCTGAAGCTGGAGACCCAGGCGAACTTGAAGACGAAGGACGGCGTGAAAGAGACGCTGGAGATCCGGGTCGCGGACGAGCTTGGGACCCGGAACTACGAGCTGTTCAGCGGCGGCGAGGCCTTCCGCATCAACCTCGCCCTCCGCATCGCCCTCTCGCGCCTCCTCGCCCGCCGCGCGGGCGCTCCCCTGCCGACGCTCTTCATAGATGAAGGCTTCGGCACGCAGGACCCGGCGGGGCGCGACCGCATCGCGGAGACCATCAACGCCATCAGCGGCGATTTCGAACGCATCATCGTCATCACCCACATCGAAGAGCTGAAGGAGCAGTTCCCCGTGCGCATCGAGGTTGTGAAGACGCCCGAGGGCTCCACCTTCTCGATGAACTAGCCCCATGGACGTCCTTCTCTCCGGCGCGCGCCGGCTCGGCCTCTCCCTGACCGAGGCGCACCTCGCCAAGTTCCGTCTCCTACGCGATGAGCTGCTGCAGTGGAACCGGCGCACCAACCTCACCGCCATCACAGACCCGGCGGAAGTCGAAGCGAAGCACTTCCTCGATTCGCTTACCGTCGTCCTTGCCCTGCTGAACGGCTTCACGCCTGGCGGGAAGGTCATAGACCTCGGCACGGGGCCGGGCTTCCCCGGCTTGCCCCTCGCCATTGTCTTCCCGCACACGCAATTCACGTTTGTGGAGGCGACCTGGAAGAAGACAGACTTCATCGCTCATGTTGTGAAGCAGCTTGAATTAGCGAATGTGACCATCATCAACGAGCGCTCGGAGACACTGGCGCATCAGCCGCAGCACCGCGAGCGCTATCCCGTCGTTCTCGCCCGCGCCCTTGCGCCCATGTCTGCGCTGGCGGAGCTGACGCTGCCCTTTTGCGCCATAGGCGGCATCGTCATCGCCATGAAAAAGGGCGAGCTGCGACAGGAGGTCGCACGTGCGGAGAAGGCGATTCGGCTGATGGGCGGACGGCTTGGAAGGCAGATCCCTGTCCCGCTCCCGGCGCTGAATGATGGAAGGGTGCTAGTCATAGTCGAAAAAGTAGGGCATACTCCTACCGAATATCCAAGGCGACCAGGCATCCCGGCGACCAAACCGATCCTCTAACCCAGGCCTCACTTGCAGAATAACGCTCCGGAACAGCAGCCAGACGCTGAACAGGTCTCGCTGAAGGGCAAGGCCTTCGCCCTTCCAACCCTCGTCTCATTCGCCTTCGCCGCCTTTTTCATCCTCTTCCTGCTCACCCGATTCGATATTGACCTTTCGGCGACGTGGGATGAGGTTCGTACCGCCCACGCGGGGTGGTTCCTCCTGGCCCTCTTCACGTACTACGCCACATTCCCGTTGCGCGGCCTGCGCTGGCGTCTCCTGCTTCATAATGCTGAAGTCATCGAGAAGAAGGCTAAGCCTCAGCCGCGCGTCCGGGAGCTCGGCCTCTTCGTCCTCATCAGCTTCTTCGCAAACTCCGTCTCTTTCTTCCGCTTGGGAGACGCCTTTCGCGGCTATCTGCTAACGGACAAGTGGAAGGTCAGCTTCCCCAAGACGATCGGCACGATCCTCGCGGAGCGCATCTTGGATGTGGGCGTCGTCTTCTTCCTTCTGCTCATCGCCAGCATCGGCGTGCTGCGGGAAGAGACGAGCGCAACCGCGGAGAAGATTATCATTGCCGCCGGGGCAGTCGCGGTGCTTGTGAGCCTCGTCCTCATCGCCATGCGCATCTACGGTACGAAGGTGACTCGGTTCCTGCCCGCGAAGGCCCGCCCGTTCTACGAGCGCTTCCAGGTCAGCACGCTCATGAGCTTCCGCAACCTGCCGCCGCTCATCCTGCTCACAGCCGCTATCTGGCTGATGGAGGCCGGACGCCTCTACTTCGTCGTTCAGTCCCTTGACTTCGAAGTCGGCCTCGCTCTTATCCTCTTCGCCGCGCTTGCGAATTCCATGCTGACGACGATCCCGCTTACGCCGGGCGGCCTAGGCCTGGTTGAGCTAGGCCTCACGGGCCTGCTGGCCATCACCCTTGACCGCTCTAACGCCGCGGGCGTCACCCTGCTCGATCGCTCGATCTCCTACTTCAGCCTAGTCATCTTCGGCGGACTTGCCTTCGCCATCCGACAGGCTGTGGAGATGCGGATGCGGAAGAGAGCCCCGGCTACGCCAGTTTCGCAACGCCGATCGTAACGTCCGCGCCGTCCACCTTTCCTGACTCGATGAAGGCGCCGCTTGGGGCATCCCCTTCATGCAGCGTCGCCGTCAGGGTCTCCTGCTTGATGTAGTCGGCGTGGGTCTTGAAGACCTCGGCAAGCTCACCGCCGGCCTTGTAGTAGGTGGCGATGCGATCCTCGATGGCGAAGTTGGCCGAGCGGCGCATCGTCTGGATGCGGTGAACCAGCTCGCGGGCTGTCCCCTCCATCGCCAGCTCTCGCGTCACCTCCGTAAAGACGGCGACCGTGAGCGGGCCGTCCGATGCGGAGGCGAAGCCCGGCCTGTCCTGGGTAACCACTTGCAGATCGCTAGCATCTAGCGCAACGCCGCCGATCTCGACGCCGGCCCCGGCGCGCACCTTAGGCACCACGGTCTTGGCGTCAGCCTCCGCGATGGCGGCCATCACTTTGCCCATCTCCTTGCCGAACTTGGGGCCAAGGACGGCGGGGTTCCCCTTCACCTGGTAGGTGACCAGCTCCGAATCGCTTTCGGCAAAGGCCACTACCTTGACATTGAGCTCTTCGCGGACGTGTTCGGCCAGGCGCGTGATAGCGGCGCGCTCCTGCATCGGCAGGGCCACGACGATCTTGGCGAGCGGCTGGCGCACCTTGATCTTGGCCTTGTTGCGCGCGGCGCGGCCCAGGCTGACGACGTTGATGACGGTGTCTGTGGCGCGCTGGACCTCCGCGTTGATCTTCGACGTATCGGCCGCAGGGTAATCGGCCAGGTGGACGCTTTCCGGCGCGGAGGCGTCGTAGGTGCGCACCAGGTTTTGGTACATCTCTTCCGAGATGAATGGCGTAAAGGGCGCGAGGAGCTTCGCCACTGTCACAAGGCACTCATGGAGCGTCGCGTATGCCGCCGATTTATCGGCGTCGCTCTCGCTCTTCCAGAAGCGGCGGCGGCTGCGGCGAACGTACCAGTTGGAAAGGTCGTCCACAAAGCGGTCAATCTTGCGCGCCGCCGTCGTCGGGTCGTACTCCTCCATGGAGGCCGTGACCTCTTCTACCAGGGAATGCAGGCGCGAAAGGACCCAGCGGTCAAGCTCCGCCTGGGGCGCCGACTTCACTTTGGTGGGGTCGAAGCCGTCAATGTTGGCATAGGTGATGAAGAAGGAGTACGTGTTCCAGAGGGTGAGCAGGAAGGAACGGATCGCCTCGGCCACCAGCTCGGCGGAGAAGCGGCGGCTGTTCCCCGGCGGCGATGCTGTGTACAGATACCAGCGCAGGGCGTCCGCCCCGTGGGCGTCAATGATGTCCCAGGGCTTCACCACATTGCCCCGGCTCTTGCTCATCTTCTCGCCCTTGGCGTCCAGGATGTGGCCCAGACAGATGACGTTCTTGTAGCTCGGCGAGACGATGGTCTTTTCCGTCGCGAACTCCAGCATCGTGGCGATGGCGTGGAGGCTGTAGAACCAGCCGCGCGTCTGGTCCACGGCTTCGCAGATGTAATCGGCGGGATACCAGGGGCCGCCTTCGATGAGCCCCGTGTTCTCAAAGGGATAGTGCCACTGGGCGATGGGCATGGCGCCCGAATCGAACCAGCAGTCAATGACATCAAGGGCGCGCTGCATCTGCCCGCCGCAGGCGGCGCAATTCCATGTGACGCGGTCAACGTAGGGGCGATGCAGATCGAGGGTGTCTGTGACGCCCTGGACGCCGGGCTTCGTGCGGATCTCCGCCACGGAGCCGATGCACTCCTGCTTGCCGCAGGACTTGCACTCCCACACGGGCCAGGGCGTGCCCCAGTAGCGCTCCCGCGAGACGGCCCAGTCCACGTTGTTGCGAAGCCATTCGCCGAAGCGCCCCTCCTTCACATGTTCGGGACGCCAGTTGATCGCCTCGTTCCCAGCGATGAGGCGCTCCTTCACCGCCGTCGTCTTGAGATACCAGGAGCTCTTCGCGTAGTAGAGGAGCGGCGTATCGCACCTCCAGCAGAAGGGATAGGTATGGCGGATCGTCTCCTTGCGGAGGAGCAGGCCGCGCGATTCCAGGTCGGCCATGATCTGCTGGTCGGCCTTCTTCACGAACTTGCCGGACCAGGGGTACCCGGCTGTGAACTCGCCGGCCAGGGTCACCGGCTGGACGAAGTAGAGGCCGTTGGCGATGCCGGCGCTGTAGTCGTCCTCGCCGAAAGGGGGCGCCGTATGGACGATGCCGGTGCCGTCCTCCATGGAGACGAAGTCTGCGGTGATGACGGGATAGGTGATGCCCTTGGGCGGGTTGTCCACGCGCTCTACCACCGGCGAGCCGGGGTGGCTGAAGCGCCGCACTTCCACGCCGCGCTCCACCGGGTCGTAGAGCGGGCGGTAGCGCAGTCCCTTGAGGTCGTCCCCCTGGAATTCGGCAATGGTCTTGTGCTCGCCCTTGAGCGCCTTGCCTAGAAGCGCCTGCGCGAGAACCAGCCGGTCGCCTGACTCCAACTCCTCGACGACATACGTCTTATCGGCAGCCACGCTGAGGCCTGAGTTGCCGGGGAGCGTCCACGGCGTCGTGGTCCAGGCGAGGAGGAAGGTCCTCTCGTTCGCATAGGCCTTCAGCTTCGCTGGGACGGTCTCATGGGCAAGCTGGAACTTCACGTAGACGGAAGGGTCCGGCGTCTCATCCTTGTAGCCGAGCGCCACTTCGTGGGAGCTGAGGGTCGTGCCGCACCGCGAGCAGTGGGGTGTGACGCGGCGTCCCTGGTAGACGAGCCCGGCATCCCACAGCGTCTTGATGATCCACCAGCCGCTCTCGATGTAGCTGTTGTCATAGGTCACATAGGCCTTCTCCATGTCCACCCAGAAGGCCACCCGGTCCGTCATCCGCTCCCACTCCTTCACATAGCGGAAGACGCTCTCCTTGCAGCGCTTGTTGAACTCCTCGATGCCGAAGGCCTCGATATCCGGCTTGGACTTGATGCCAAGCTCCTTCTCCACCTCCAGCTCCACAGGCAAGCCGTGGGTATCCCAGCCACCCTTGCGGGGGACGTAGTAGCCCTTCATGGCCTTGTAGCGCGGGAAGACGTCCTTGAAGACACGGGAGAGAACGTGGTGGATGCCCGGGTTGCCGTTGGCGGTCGGCGGGCCCTCAAAGAGCGTGAACTGCGGCTTGCCCGTGCGCTGCTCCACGCTCCGCCGGAAGATGTCTTTGGCCTTCCAAAAGGCCAGGACCTCCTCTTCCATCTTTGGAAAGCTCACCCGGCTGGAGACGGGCTTGAACTTCCCTTTCTGCGCGCCGCCGGGCAGGGAGGCATCACCCTCCCGCTCCGGTTCCGGCCTCTGGTGCTTCGCCATCGCCGACTCCTCTCTTCGCGTAAACAAAAATCCCGTCCCACTAAGGGACGGGATATCTTCCCGCGGTACCACCCTTGTTCTCCGGTTCCACACCGGAGCCCTTACGGCGTCGTGCAACGCCCGCCCTGATTACGGAGGGCTCCGGCTGCCTTTACCGGCCAAGCTTTGAGGCAGCGGCTCGGGATGGATCTTCGCGCCGTCGCCACGCGCCCGCTCACACCCTACCGGGCTCGCTGTGCGTGCGTGCCGACGCTACTCGTCTCCGTCAGCGCCTTTCAGTCACACGTCCACGCTAACAAATGGCCCACCGCCTCGTCAAGGCCGCTAGTAGTCCCTTCTGGAATACCCGCCGCCCATACGGTTGCCGCCGCGATTGCCGTAGCCGCCGCGCCCATAGCCGCCGCCGCGATTGCCGCCGTAGCCGCCGGGACGCCCGCCGCTGCTGCGCTGCTTGGGCACGATCGTCACCTGCCGCTCATCGCCCTCGCCCACGCTCTCCGTCGTCACCTTGGGGTGGTCGGCCAGCGCCATGTGGACGATGCGCCGCTCCCGGGCGGGCATCGGCTCCATCGTCACGGTGCGCCCCGTGGCCGCCGCGCGCTCGGCCAGGCGGGAGGCCATGGCGCGGATATTGTCGGCGCGCCGCTCGCGGTAGCCCTCCACGTCAATGGCGATGTTCACGCGCTGGCCGGACTTCCGGCCCACAATGAAGTTCACAAGGAACTGGAGCGAGGAGAGCGTCTCGCCTCGGCGGCCGATGAGTAGTCCCGCATCCTCGCCGGAAAGGTCAAAGGTCAGCGTCCGCTTCTCTTCCGTTTCGTTCGGACCGGGAGGAGTCGTCACAACCTTGGGACCGCCCTCCGGAAGGCCGACGGAGGCGGAGACTCCCATGGCGCGCAGCAGGCTTTCCAGGGTCTCCTTCGCCAGGTCCACGGGATCGCCCCCGGCCTGCTTCAGAGAGACGCGGACACGGGCCAGCTCGGCGCCGATGCCGAAGACGCCTGCGCGCCCCTTCTCAAGAACCTCGATTTCGACGTTGTCTTTCTCGACGCCGAGCTCGTCGAGCGCCTTCTCGATTGCCTCTTCCACCGTCTTGCCGCTCATTTCGATCGGTTCCACTGCCCTCTCCTTTTGCGACTGCCGCCCCATCGCCCGAAGAGTCCGCGGCTTTCGCGGCATCCTCCGGCTTTGCGGCAGGGGGTGATCCAAGGAAGACACGCTTCAGCAATCCTCCCACACCTTGCGGCTTTTCTCCATCCGCCGGGCGCGGAGCCTCGGGAGCAGCCGCCTTCTCGGCGGGTTTCTCAACGGACTTCTCCACCGACTTCTTGACCTCCTTCAGCTCAACCTGCTGCTTTGGCGAAGCGCTTGCTCCGCCGGGCGTCGCTCCAGCCGGCGCGGGCGCGAAGCTGGGACGCTTGAAGGTCAGGCCGCCCCAGCCCATCACACGGTACTGCAGCCAGATGGTCACCACGTTGGAGGTGATCCAGTAGAGCGCCAGGCCGCTCGGGAAACCGAAGGTGAAGATCGCCATGATGAACGGCATCATCAGATTCATCATGTTGTTGCGCTGCTGGGTCTGCGGGTCGCTGGACTGAACCGTGACCATCTTCTGCACCACATAGGTGGAGAGACCGACGAGGATGGGCAGCGTGATGATGGTCGGGTCCGAACGCGCCAGGTCTAAGCCCGCAAAGGAGCTGTGCAGCGGCACCGCGCCGTCGCCATAGGGGAGCCAGGTGTAGATTTGCTGGGAGAGTTTCACCAAACCTTCAGGCGTATCGGCAAGGGTGGTGCGGAGGGCCGAATAGAGGCCCACCCAGATGAGGAACTGGAAGATGAAGGGGCCGAGGCACCCGAGGGGATTGACCCCCGTCTCCTTCCACAGCTTCATCTGCTCCTTGGCCTTGCGCTGAGGGTCGTTCTTGAACTTCTCTTCGATCTCCTTCATCTTCGGCTGCATCGCCAACATGGCCTTCTGCTGCTTGATCTGGCGCTTGGTGAGCGGATAGAGAGCCACGCGGGAGATCAGCGTGAAGGCGATTATGGCGAGGCCGAAGTTGGAGCCGAGGATCGAATAGAGGAAGACCAGGCCGTTGGCCATGGGCCTGGTGATGACATCTGTCCAGAGGAAATCCCACATGGGCGAAGGGCCTCCTACGGCCCGATGGTGAAGACGTGCAGGTTCTGTTTGAAGTCGCTCACATAGATTCGGGAGCCGTCAATGAACGGCGTGGCCAGAACGGAAGCGCCTGCAGTCTCCGTTTTGCGCAAGGTGCCGGACTTCAGCTCCAGTGCGCTGAGCTTGCCCCCTCGGTCCGCCACATAGAGGCGCTCCCCCGCGATGAGGGTGTCCGCGCGCACCGGCCCGTCAACATCGGCCTGCCACCTCTCCGCGCCGGTCTCCGCGTCCAGGGCGTAGACGATGCCTCCCAAGCTCCCAAAGTAGACCACGCCGTCCTTGAGCATCGCATCGTTCCAGACCCACCCTTCGGTGGTGATCTGCCATTTCTCTTGTCCCGTCGCCAGGTCAAAGGCGTAGAAGCGGCGGTCGAAGGCCCCGAAGTAGACCACCCCGGCGGCGATCAGCGGCTTCGAAGCGATGGCGCCTGACACCTTGATTTTGGACTTCAGCGAGCCTGACTTCGGGTCAATGGCGTAGAGGTGCTTATCCATCGCCGCCACGTAGATGACCCCATCAACAACCGTGGGCGTCGCCCAGATGCGGCGCTCGGTCTCGAAGGGGCTCCACAGAGCCTCGCCCTTCTCCAGGTCCACGGCGTAAACGAAGCCGCGCTCGTTGTCGTCGTCGGCGAAGTAGACCACGCCGTCAACGACGACGGGGTCGCTGAAGATGCGTCCCTTCGTCGGGAAGACCCACTTCAGTTCGCCTGTCGTCTTGTCCAGCGCGTGGAGGTCGCCGTTTCCCCGGCCCGTCCGTGAGGCATTCTGGCCAAGGGCGCCGACGAGCAGGGTGTTGCCCGCGATGACCGGCGTGCTGTAGACCGCGCCGATCGTCTCATCTTCGTCCGCCGGGTAGCGCCAGAGGGCGGGAAGCTTCTTATCGTTGAGCTTGTACGGCCGCCCGATGCCGACGTCCGTGGTCTTGATCGCCAGAACCTTGCCCTGCCGCGAACCGATGTAGATGATCGAGTTCTCAGCCGTCGGCCCGGACCAGCCCTGCTCAGGAATGATTGCGGCGGCTCCTGTGCAGGATGAGACAAGCAGTGCGGTCATAACACCCAAAAGGGCGATGATCGCCGCGCGGACAGGGGTACGTCTCAAGACAGGCGTGTGCATCATAGTGTGCGGTTGCAGCGGCTTCACGCGTCAGGGCACCGGGTCAAAGCCGCGCCCGCCGAAGGGGTTGCACCGGGCGAGCCGCTCGACCGTGAGCCGGACGCCTTTGAAAAAGCCGTGCTTGTGGAACGCCTCCTCGGCGTAATGTGAGCAGGTGGGCTGATAGCGGCACGAGGTGAACACGAAGGGCGAAAGAGCGACCCGATAGAACTTGATGCCCAGTATCGCCGCTGACTTCATCGTTTATCCCTGTATCGGCTTGCCGCCGTGTCGGGCGGTCAGCCGTCCTCTATGCAAAAGGTCCTTCACTGAGCGCGTCATCTCTTCGAACGTGGCCTCGGCGGCCTTCGGCTTCGCGATGAGCACCAGGTCCCAGCCTTGGGAGAGCGCCTCTTTCCGCACGATCTCTTTCAACCGGCGCTTGGTGCGGTTCCTCACCACCGCCTTGCCGACTTTTTTGCTTACAAGGAACCCGTAACGGTTCCGTTCAAGGCCGTTCGTCATCGCTTGGAGCGAGAGCAAGCCGTTCGTCCACCAGCGGCCCTTCTGCCGGACCGCATCGAACTCCGATTGCTGTCTCAGGCGCGCCTGTTTGTCCATTCCATTGGGCTCACGCCCCGGAGACCATGCGCCGCCTGATGATAGCTAGACGGTCAGCTTGGACCGCCCCTTCAGGCGGCGGCGATGGAGGACGTTCCGTCCGGTCTTCGAACGCATGCGGGCGCGAAAGCCGTGCACGCGTCTTCGCTGCTTCACTTTTGGGTTCCAGGTGCCTTTGGTCATGGGGTGCCTCTCAAACCTGTCCATTATAGGGTTCATGCGAAAGGAGTGTCAACGCCAGAGGTGGACCTGAGAAATCTCCAGGCGGGCTGTTTACCTGAGCGGTGGGGCAGAACGGCTTTAGGCCTGCGCGGAAGACTGTGGGCGCTTTCGATTCGCTAGCCGCGTCTGGGCGGGGTGGACCACAACCGCCAGCATCGCTAGCGGATTGCAAGCGGCGGGCTTGTGCCACCGGCGGTTCACTCCGCGCACCGCGAGTGCTAGAATGGCCCCACTGCGGGCCTGACGCCAGCGCATCACGAGGAGCCGGCCGGCCGATGGGCGCTCCCTTTACACATCTCCACCTCCACACGGAGTACAGCCTGCTTGACGGGCTGTGCCGTATTGATCACCTGGTCGCCCGCGCCAAAGAGCTCGGCATGGACACCATGGGCGTCACGGATCACGGCGCCCTCTATTCCGCCATCGAGTTCTATAACGCCTGCAAATCGGAGAACATCAAGCCCGTCATCGGCGTGGAAGCCTACATGGCGCCGGGGAGCCGCCACAGCAAGGCCGGCGGCGATAAGCAGCCCTACCACATCACGCTCTTAGCCAGGGACAACACCGGCTATAGCAACCTCATCAAGCTCATCACTAAGGCCAACCTTGAAGGCTTCTATTACAAGCCCCGCATAGACCACGAGCTTCTTCAGGAGCATGGGCAGGGCATCATCGCCTTCTCCGGCTGCCTCAACGGCGAGATTCCCCGCCTCATCCAGCAGGGCCGCAACCAGGATGCCCGCGCCGCCGCCAAGTGGCACCGCGAAGTCCTCAGCGGCTTCTACCTCGAGATCCAGAAGCGCGATGGCCTCCCTGAGCTAAGCGTCGTCAATGAACAGCTCCTTTCCATGAGCCGCGAGCTCGACTTGCCCCTGGTGGCCACCAACGACGTCCACTACGTCCACCAGCACGACCATACGACCCACGATATCCTCCTCTGCATCGGCACCAACAGCACCGTGGACCAGAGGGACCGCATGCGGATGGACGATCCCACCTATTACCTCCGCAGCACGGAGGAGATGGAGCGCCTCTTCGCCGATCTGCCCCAGGCCGTCCAGTCCACGCGCGCCATCGCCGACCAGTGCAATATCAATATTGACTTCAAGAAATCGCACCTGCCCAAGTTCCCGGTTCCCGATGGCGGCTCCGCCGATGACTACCTCACCAAGCTCTGCTGGGAGGGCCTCCGCAGGCGCTACGGCGAGCCCACCGACGAGCAGCGCGCCCGGCTGGACTATGAGCTGGACGTCATCAAAAAGACGCGCTTCTCCGATTACTTCCTCGTCGTCTGGGACATCAGCCGCTTCGTGCGCGAGCAGAATATTTTCATGGGCGTCCGCGGCAGCGCGGCCTCCAGCCTCGTCCTCTACTGCCTCTACGTCACCAACGCCGACCCCCTGAAGTACCGCCTCGTCTTCGAGCGCTTCCTCAACATCGAGCGCAAGGAGATGCCCGATATTGACATGGACTTCCAGGATGACCGCCGGGACGAGGTCATTGACTACGTCCTCAAGCGCTATGGCGATGCGCGCGTCGCCCAGATCATCACCTTCGGCACCCTGGGCGCGAAGCAGGCACTCCGCGATACCGGCCGCGCCCTCGGCATGACCTATGCCGATGTGGACCGCGTCACGCGCCTGATCCCCACGGGCTATCGCAAGGAGGAGCGCGGCGGTATCAAGGCCTGGACCATCGAAGATGCCAAAGGCCTCATCCCCGAGTTCAAGCAGGTCTACGAAGCCGACGCGACGATCAAGAAGCTCGTGGATGCAGGCCAGAGCTTGGAAGGCGTCGCCCGCAACGCCGGCACCCATGCCGCGGGCGTCGTCATCTCGGACGAACCCCTCATCAACATCGTGCCCCTCCAGCGCGGCATCAAGGGCGCCGAGACCGGCGTCAACCTCACGCAATTCTCCATGGGGGACATCGCCAAGCTCGGCCTCCTCAAGATGGACTTCCTGGGCCTCATCAACCTTACCATCTTGCAGAAGACCTGCGCCACCATCAGCAGGCAGACCGGCAAGCCCTTGGACCTGCTGCAAATCCCCCTCGATGATAAGAAGACCTTCAGCCTCCTCTCCTCAGGCGAGACGACGGGCATCTTCCAGCTGGAAAGCACCGGCATGCGCCGCTACATTAAAGAGCTGCGCCCCTCCACCCTCGGCGACCTCTCCGCCATGATCGCCCTCTATCGCCCGGGGCCGCTGGAGCAGATCCCGGCCTTCATAGACTCCAAGCACGGCCGCCGCGAGGTCAGCTATCCCCATCCCGCGCTCAAGGAGATCCTGGACGAGACCTACGGCATCATCGTCTATCAAGATCAAGTGCTCATGGTCCTGCGACACTTCGCCGGGTACAGCATGGGCAAGGCCGATATCGTCCGCAAGGCCATGGGCAAGAAGATCGCTGCGCTCATGCAGGAGCAGAAGAGCGACTTCGTGAAGGGCGCGATGACCCAGGGACACACAGCCCAGATGGCGGAGACCGTCTGGAACCTCATCGAGCCCTTCGCCGGGTACGCCTTCAACAAGGCCCACAGCATCAGCTACGCCCTCATCGCCTACTGGACTGCCTACTTCAAGGCCAACTACCCCTTGGAATCCATGACGGCCCTCCTCAGCTGCTTCCAGGGCGCCACAGACAAAGTTGCCACCACCATCACCGAGTGCCGCCGCTTGGGCATCCCGGTGCTGACCCCGGACGTCAACGCCGGCAGCGCCGGCTTCACGATAGATGAAAGCTCCGGCAAGCCCGGTATCCGCTTCGGCCTGGCCGCCATCAAGAACGTCGGCGAAGCCGCCGTCCTGCCCATCATCGAAGAGCGGGAGCGCGGCGGCCCCTATAAGAATGTAGAGGACTTCGCCAGGCGCGCCCCGCTCAAGAGCCTCAACAAGCGCGCGCTGGAGAGCCTTATTATGGTCGGCGCGCTGGATGGCTTTGGTAGCCGCGAAGGTCTCCTTGCCAGCGCAGACCGCATCCTCTCCCTCGCCCAGCAGGAAGCGCGGCGCAAGGAGAGCGGCCAGTCCACCATGTTCGATCTCTTCGGCGCCTCCGTCCCTGTGCCCGTCCCGGAGATCGCCGTCCCCGGCCAGGGGAGCGAGGTGCCTCAGCAGACGCGCCTCCAGTGGCAGAAGGAGCTGCTGGGCGTCTACCTAGACGACCACCCCCTTACAAAGGCCGTGGCCCTACTGGGCCCGGAAATCACGCCCTGCGGCAACATCACTATTGACTTGGAGAACAAGGCCGTCACCATCGCGGGCCAGGTCTCCGCCGTGCGCATCCTGCAGACCAAGCGCGATGCCCGCAGCTTCGCCGTCGCCACGCTGGAAGACGACCTGAACGGCAAGGTGGAAGTCACAGTCTGGCCCGGCACCTATGAGAAGACAGCCCATCTCTGGCGCGACGACATGATGCTGGTGGTGAAGGGCAAGGTCCGCTCCCGCAACGACCGCATCTCCGTCGCCTGCGATAGCGCCGAGCCCCTCGATGCCGTCATCGGCGGCCGCGATGCGGGAGCACAGGTCGTCCTTGATGAGCCGCCCGTCGCCGCAGTGGATGCCGATCCCGTTGCCGCCGTCGAAAAGATCGTCGAGCCGCCGCCACCGCCCAAGGCCGCCGCTCTCAACGGCAACGGCCACATGAACGGCAACGGCGCCCACAAGAAACCCGCCGCAAAGCCTGCGCCCAGGGCCATGACCATCGTCCTCCAGGAGACGGATGATTCCCAGGCGGACATCAATCTCTTCCGGGAGATTCTCGGCATCGTCCGCTCCAAGAGCGGCCCGGACTCCGTCTATTTCACCATCAAGTCCTTCGATGGCGAAAAGACGCTCACCTTTGAAGACCTCAAGACCTCTTGCGAGACGGAAGTGCTCAACAAGATCGCGGCATTGGTCGGCTCGGAAGCCATTCAGATAGCCTAGAAAGCGGTGGAGCGATGAAGACGGGCGGCCTGGTGAAGCCTGCGGCGACGGGCAACGTTGAGTGGAGCGCGACGGTTCTTCCCCTGCGGCGCTATCGAGACATCCCGGCCTTCCTGGCTTTCAGCACGCGCGTGGCCAAGCAGGTGAAACGGACAGACGGCGCGGTCCGCTACGCCCTTAACACAGACATGCGGCGCAAGAAGTTCTGGACCGTCTCCGCCTGGCGCGACCGCGCCGCCATGCGCGCCTTCGTCCAGGCCGAGCCGCACCTCACCGCCACCAAGCGCTTCGCCCAGTGGGCCGGCGAAGGCGCGGCCTTCGTCGAATGGACCGCGCCCGATGGCAAGGTGGACTGGAAGGACGTCTTGAAGCGTCTGAAAACGCCGACCTTCCGCTACCAGAAGCGATAGGCATGCCGAGCGATTGGGTTCGGGTAGTCACTGCGCCCAACGCCATCATCGCGGAAAGCTGGGTGGAGTTGCTCATTGCCAACGGCATCGCCGCCGCCGCGCCCGAGGCCAAGATGCCCTACTTCCTCGCCCAGTCCGTCCTCCCCGTGCGCGTCCTGGTGCGCCAAGACCAGTTGGAAGAAGCGAAGAAGCTACTGGAAGAGCTTGTTGGAGAGATCGCCGACTAGGAGCGAACTACCGCCGCCCCTTCCATCTCCAGCATCCGCTGCTTCATCTCCAGCCCGCCCCCGAATCCCACGAGCCTGCCGTCGCTCCCCACCACCCGGTGGCACGGCACGATGATGCAGACCGGGTTCGCCGCCATCGTCGCCCCCACTGCCCGCGCCGCCAGGGGCCGCCCCACCTTCGAAGCTACCTGGCGGTAGCTCATCACTTTGCCCCGCGGGATGCCGCGTACCGCCTTCATCACGCGGCGGCGGAAGGGCGTCGCCTTCGAATCATCCAGCGCAACATCGCTGAAGTCCACGGCCTCGCCCGCGAAGTAGCGCGTCAGCCGCGAGAGCAGCTCGGCGAAGGGCTTGTGATCCAGCACAGCGTAGCCGTTGAGCGCATCTGCCACTTCCGCCAGGGCCTCCTGCTCCCGTTCGCACGGCAGCGTCAGCCGCACGAGCTCCCTATCGGAGGCCACAAGGGCGATGTAGCCCCAAGGCGTCTTTTCCGTGGCGTAACAGAGTTGCGGTTCCATCTTTCGGCCCTCCTGCTCAGTCCGTCAATCCTAGTCCTTCCTTGGAAGGTAAGGGAAGGGGCGGTTGGCAGAAGGCCCGGGCCGCGCCTAGGAGCGGACCTTATCGCGAGGACGCGCGCCTGGCACCGGCACCTGGTCCAACACGGCGGCGACGATCGTGCGCCCCGTTACATCCTTCATGCGGGAGGCGGGGTTCACCAGCAGGCGGTGTGAAAGCACCGGCTCCGCCAGCGCCTTCACATCGTCCGGCGTCACGTAGTCGCGGTCCTGTAAAAGGGCGCGCGCCTGGGCGGCGTGGAAGAGATACAGCGAGCCGCGCGGCGATGCGCCCAGATAGATCGCCTCGTGTCGCCGCGTCGCCTCTGCGATCGAGACGATATAGCTCTTGATGAGCGTATCCACATAGACATCGCGGACGGCGTTCTGGATCGAGATGACCTCGTCGGCGGAGGCCACGGGCGTCAGCGAGTCCACAGGGTGGCTCTTCTGCTGCATGTCCAGTATCTGCACCTCGGCGGCGGCCGTGGGATAGCCCATGGAGATGCGCAGGAAGAAGCGGTCCAGCTGGGCCTCCGGAAGCGGGAATGTCCCTTCGTACTCGATGGGGTTCTGCGTCGCAAGCACGATAAAGGGCTGCGGCATCGGGTGCGGCACGCCGTCCACCGTCACCTGCTGCTCCTCCATCACTTCCAGGAGCGCCGATTGCGTCTTCGGCGTGGCGCGGTTGATCTCATCAGCCAGCACCACCTGCGCCAGGATCGGGCCGGGGCGGTACTCAAAGTCCCCAGATTTCTGGTTAAAGATGGAGACGCCCGTGATATCCGTCGGCAGCATGTCCGGCGTGAACTGGATGCGCTTGAAACTGCAGCTGATGGAGCGCGCCAGGCTCTTCGCCATCGTCGTCTTGCCCACACCGGGCACATCTTCGATGAGGGCGTGGCCGCGGCAGATGAGGGCGATAAGGGCGAGCTCGACTTCCGGGCGTTTGCCGATGATGACCTTTTCGACGTTCCCGATCACCTTTTCGGCTATAGCCTTAGCGTTGGTCAAAGCACCCTCCACCCATGGATTGGCCGCTCGGCGTCGGGCCATTGTAGCAGACGATGGCTACCGCCCGATGGATTCGTCCACCCCAGAGGCATGGGTCTCCCCGGCCCGCCGATTGACACCCCCGTTGCGCTTTGCTACCCTCGATCAAACCCAAAGCCACAGGAGGGGATGATGTCGAAAAACGGCGGCATGGCTAACGGCAAGATGACCAAGAACTTCCCGGTCTTCGATTGCGACGCCCACATCAATGATCCGCTCAAGATTTGGGAGTACGTAGAGCCGAAATACAAGGATCTGGTCCAGCAATCCTACTGGCGCAACGAGAAGCAGGCCATCCTCAACGGCAAAAAGAAGGTCATCGGCGGCGCGCGCTACGAGTTTTCCCCCGGCTTCAACCCCATCTGCATCTCCGGCCCGGGGATGACCAAGCCCATCAAGCGCAAGCTCATCTATAGCCAGCTCAACGAGGACCAGAAAGATTACCTCGAGCACCAGGGCGCCTACGAGCCCCATGCCCGCATCAAGGACCTAGACTTGATGGGCATAGACGCCGTCATGATCATCCCCACCCTCCTCGTCGGCCACTTCCCCTTCATTGAAAACGCCGATGGCGCAGCCGCCCTGGCCCGCGCCTACAACAACTGGGCCGACGACTTCTGCAGCGCCAACCGCGAGCGCCTCCACGCCGCAGGCTGGCTCCCCGTGCAGAACGCCGAGTACGCCGCCGATGAGCTGCGCCGCATCGCCAAGATGGGCGTCCGCGTTGCCCTCGTGCGCCCCATTGACGCCCAGGGCAACTACCCGAACAAGATCTACCCCAGCTGGGGCGGCATCAACTGGGACAAGGTCTTCCGCGCCTTCGAGGAGACGAATACCGTCGTCGGCATGCACACCTTCCCCACCACCGGCGTGGGCCCCACGGACAAGCCCATGTTCACCCCCGGTGAGCTCATAGACCTCACGGCCCACGGCAACGGCATGGCCCAGGGTATCAACTCCCAGACCCTCAGCTTCATCTATGAAGCCACAACCTGGCTCGCCCAGGTCCTCCTCTCCGGCTTCCTGGAGCGCTACCCCAAGCTCAAGATGTCCATCTTGGAGTCCAATTCCACCTGGCTCCCCGGCATCCTGGAGCGCCTGGACCGCTACTTCCACCTTTATGCCAGCCAGCGCACCGCGCCCGTGAAGCGCCTGCCCAGCGAGGCCTTCTACGACCAGATGTTCATCTCCTTCGAATCGGATGAGACGCCAATGTTCCGCCAGTGGGACAAGTTTGAAAACGTCGCCGTCTGGGCCTCGGACGCCTACCACCATGACGCCTCCGACTCCTGGAGCGCCATCCGCGAGATGAGCGAAGTGGAAGTGCCGGAGGCCGTTCAGGCCAAGATGCTCGGCGGCAACGCCTACCGCATGTACCGCATCGAGCCTAAGATGTTCGTCCATGAGCAGAAACCCATCGAGCGCCCGGCCTGGTTCCCCAAGCCTGCGGAGCTCGAAGAGTTCGCCCGCGTCCAGAAGGACCCCAAGCTGGCCCGCGAGTGGCAGGCCAAGATGATGGCGGGCCGCGCCGGCCATTAACGGCGGCCGCCTGAGACCTTCGCAAGCGTCGTCCCGCATGTGGAAGGGACGAACGCACCAAGGAGCACGCGATGAAGAAGCACAACTATACTGTCATTGACGCCGATAGCCATGTCTATGAGCCCGCGGAGATCTGGACCAAATACCTGGAGCCGGAATACCGCACGCTGGCCCGATCCTCCTTCTGGCATGAAGTCAGCACGGATAGCACGCCCGTCGTCATCCTCAACGGCTCCCCGGCACCCGCCTTCGCCGATGGCAAGCTCAACCGCCACACCATCTACCGGCCCGGCATGACCGTCAAGGAGATCGGCGCCCTGGACCCCAAGAAGTCCCATCCGGCCAACCCCGGCGCCTGGGACGGCAAGATGCGGCTGAAAGACATGGACGCCATGGATATAGACCAGGCCATCGTCTTCCCCACGCTCTTCGCCGAATATCTCCCCGTGGTGGAGAACCCGGATGTGGCCTACGCACTGGCCCGCGCTTACAACAACTGGGCGCTGGACCTGGCCAAGGCCGATCCCAAGCGCCTCTTCCCCATGGCCATCCTGCCCATGCAATCGCCCGCCTTCGCCATGAAGGAGCTTCAGCGGACCGCCAAGGCCGGCTTCAAGGGCGTCTCCATCCGGCCCTCCTTCTACCACAGCCGCTATCCCAACGCCCCGGAGTACAACGCCCTCTGGGCGGAGATCGAGCGCCTCGGCATCGCCGCCTGCATCACCCCCTCCTCCGGCGTCACCAACCCGGAATGGACCTCGGAAGGCCCCTTCATCGAGCGCGTTGCCTCCGTCCTCCGCATCGGCCAGCCCGTTGCTGAGGTCATCGCCCCCGGCATGGATGGCGGCCTCTTCCTGAGCGCCATCTGCTTCTTCGGGCATATGGAGGACTACCCTCGCCTCAAGCTCGGTTACTTTCATTCCGGGGGCTATTGGGTCCCCCTCGCCCTGGAGAAGTCGGAGACCTACCTCTGGCTCTTTCCCCAGGCCAAGCCCGTCAGCCTTGAGCCCCAAGAGGTCTTCCATAACCGGCCCTCTCTCGTCAACTTCGATACCTGGGAGTCCTGCGTCTCCCGCTTGCCCGATCTCTATGAAGACGTCGGCGCATGGGGCTCCCGGTATCCCGGCCATGACGCCTCGGACGCCGTGGAGGCCATCGCCAACCTGGAGCGCGGCGGCCTCTCCGGCGATATCATCCGCAAGCTCATGGGAGAGAACGCGGCCAAGTTCTTCGGCCTCAAGACCAAGGTCCCGGTCTAAACAGCTCGCCTTCCCTGGGGGCTGCCGGGGCTGGCCCAGCCAGGCTCTAATCCTGCCCCCACTTCGTAAGGAGCCCTCATGCCCCTCAGCAAGCGCGTCCCCACGGAGAAAGACCTCCGCTCCTGGCTCTATGAAAAGAACAACTGGGGACGCTGGGGCAAGGACGATCAGAAGGGCGCGATCAATCTCATCACGGCCAAGAAGCGCGCCGCCGCCGCCAAGCTCGTGAAGACCGGCCGCATCGTCTCCCTCACGCGCGATCTGGCGACCATGTCGGCGCCCAACAATGCCCGGCCCGTCCAGCACTACATGAAGGCCCACCAGGCGGAGGGCTATGGCTCTTCCGGCGATTTCATCGGCATCTACTTCCACGGCTATGCCAACACCCATATAGACGCCCTCTCCCACTTCTGGGGCAGGGACGGCATCTACAACGGCGGCGACCCCAAGAAGCACATCACCTTCAACGGCGTCACCTGGGGCGGCATTGATGCCTGGGCCGAAGGCATCGTCACCCGGGGCGTGTTGATAGACATCCCCAAGTTCCGCAAAAAGTTCTTCGTCACACTGGATGCGCCCGTCCACGGCTGGGAGCTTGAGGCCGCCGCCAAGGCCCAGGGCCTGAAGCTTGAGCCTGGGGACGCTCTCTGCGTCTATAGCGGCCGCGAAGAATGGCAGCGCGCCAACCCCGGCAAAGGCTACGCCCAGGGCGGCCCCGCAGGCCAGACGCCGGGCCTCCACGCCTCATGCCTGGAGTTCTTCAAGGCTTATGACTCCGCCGTTCTCATCTGGGACATGATGGACGCCACGCCCAGCGGCTATAGCCTCGGCGTCCCGGTCCACGGCGCCATCTTCGCCTACGGCATGGCCTTTGTGGACAACGCCCTCCTGGAGCCGCTGGCCCAGGTCTGCGCGCAAGAGAAGCGCTACGACTTCATGGTCTCCCTCGCGCCGCTCCGGCTCATGGGCGGCACCGGCGGCCCCATCAACCCCATCGCCCTATTTTGACGTTCCAGCCCGTAGGGGCGAGCCGCGCAGACTTGTCTCGCCCTCACTTGCGTCCATCAGAGCATCTGCCGATCGGGCAACTCCATGCCTAAACCTCTCTCTGAAAGTAGGTCACAATGAAATCCCGCCGCATTCCCACCCAGCAAGAAGTGAACCAGATGCTCAAGAAGGGCAGCAACTGGGGACGCTGGGGCAAGGACGATCAGAAAGGTGCACTGAACCTCATCACGCCGCAGAAGCGCATAGAAGCCGCGAAGCTCGTGAAGTCCGGCCGCCTCGTCTCACTCAGCCGCGATTTCCCCACCAAGCCGCGCCCCGGCAACCACTATCCCGCCGACCACTGGATGCGCAAATCGTCCCTCCCGGGACGCTTCGGCTCGGCGGTGGACTATATCGGCATCTTCTACCACGGCGGCGGCGCCACCCACATAGACGCCCTCTGCCACGTCTGGGACAACGGCGTTATGTGGAACGGCCGCGACCCGAATAAGGAGATCACCTACAACGGCGCCACCTGGGGCTCCATCGAAGCCTGGGCCGATGGCATCGCCACCCGAGGCGTCCTGCTGGACATCCCCAAACTGCGCGGCACGTTCGTGGAGATCGGCGAGCCCGTCCACGGCTGGGACCTGGAGGCCGCCGTCAAGGCCCAAGGCGTCAAGATTACCCCGGGCGATGCCCTCGTCATTCACTGCGGCCGCGAGGCCTGGCAGCGCGCCCACGCGGAGACGCCTTGGGGCTGTCACGAGCTCCAGGGACAGCAGCCCGGCCTCCACGCCTCCTGCCTCGAGTTCATCCGGGAGTGCGACGCCTCGATGCTCGTCTGGGACATGATTGACGCGCGCCCCAGCGGCTACGACCTCCTCATCCCCGTCCACGGCGTCCTCTTCAGCTACGGCATGGCCCTTGTGGACAACGCCCTCCTGGAGCCGCTGGCCCAGGCCTGCGCGGAGGAGAAGCGCTACGACTTCATGCTCGCCATGTCGCCGCTGAAAGTCGTCGGCGCTACCGGCTCGCCCATCAACCCCATGGCGATTTTTTAGACAGCGGCGCCTGCCGCTACATGCCGGGGATCGGTAGGAACTCGTGCACCTCGATAGTATTCCCCGCCATCATCAGGTGTGGTTGATTCGCCAGTGCCTTCTTCAGGCCGTCCTGCGAAGCCGCCTGCAGGATGGAATATCCGCCGATGGCGCTCTTGATTGAGGAGCCCCCGCCGGACTTGAAGCTCTGCGGATTGCCTACGGGCGAACCCATATCCACGATGGCGGCTTTATTCTTTTCGCCCCACGTCATCCAGGCCGCCATCCCGGCCTTTGCCTGCTCCGGCGTCGCCTTTGCCATCTGCTCCATCGCGGAAACGGACGACTGATAGATAACCAGGTACTTCTTCATCGCTGCTCACCTCGGTCAATGATGTTTGCCTTCCCAACCAGCAAACGATAACCGAAGGCAGAGCGGATTTCTGCCATTGCCTATTACAGCATCCTTACAGTTTGAGAGATAGGACTACCTAGAGATCGTCGTCGCCCGCCTATCCCCGTGGCCTCGGCGTCGTCTTTTCTACATTATCTACACGGATGGTCGGCAGGCGGCGCGCCAGCCAATCCGGCGCCCACCAGTTCGCCTTGCCCATCAGCTCCATCGCCGCCAGCACCAGCACCAGGCGCACCAGGGTGGCGTCTATGAAGACGGCGGCCGCGAGGCCGAAGCCAAAGAGCTTCAGCGACCGGTCGTCGCCCAGCATGAAGCTGGCGAAGACGCAGACCATGATCGCCGCGGCCGCCGAGATCACCCGCCCCGTGGCCGCCATGCCGTCTGCAACGGCGCGCGCGTTATCGCCCGTCTTGTCATACTCCTCCCGCACCCGGGTCAGCAGAAAGACCTCGTAGTCCATCGAAAGGCCGAAGACGATGGCGAAGAGCATCATCGGCACCCAGGCGTCAACGGGACCCTCTTTCACGCCGATCAGTGATGCCCCGAACCCCCACTGGAAGACCGCCACCGTCGCGCCGAAGGCCGCGCCGATGGAGAGCATGTTCATGACCACGGCCTTCAGCGGCACCACGACGCTATGGAAGACGACGAGCAACAACAGGAACGAGAGGACCAGCACCGCGCCGATAAAATAGGGCAGCCGGCGCCCCATGTAGTCCGAAAAGTCAACGATGAAGGGCGGCCCGCCCGAGGCATAGATCTCCAGCTTGGTGCTCTGCTCCACCGGCGGCACCGTCTCCTTCCGCAGCCGGTGCACCAGGTCCGTCGTCTCCTTGGATTGGAAGGCCGTGGCGGGGAAAACGGTGATCAGCGCCACCTTCGCGTCCGGGATGATCTGTGGCTCCACCACGGAGGCCACGCCCTCCGTAGCCTTGATCGCCTTCGCCAGCTGCTGGACCTTCGGCGCGTCCGCTTGGCCTCCGGGCGTGTCCGCCACCATCAGGATCGGGCCGTTGAAGCCCGGCCCAAAGCCGTCCGCCAGAAGGTCGTACGCCCGGCGCGTTGTATCGCTCGTGAGGCGGTTGCCCGAATCGGGGAAGCCCAGCCGCATCGAAAAGACCGGCGCCGCGATAAGGATGAGAAGCCCCGCGCTCACGATCAGCGCAGGCCACGGGCGCGCCTGGATGACACGGCTCCACCGGTACCAGAAGGAGCCTGCCATCTCCCCCTCTTTCTTCCCGCCCAGGATGGGCACGCGCAGGCGGTCCACGTTGCGCCCCGCGAAGCCCAGCAGCGCCGGGAGCAGCGTCACCGCCGCGAGCATCGTCATCGCCACGGCGGAGACGCCCGCGATGGCGACGGCGCGCATGAAATCCAGATTCATGATGAAGATGCCGAGCAGCGAGATGACAACGGTGATGCCCGCGAAGACCACCGCTCGGCCCGAGGTGTCCAGCGCGAGGCTGACCGCCTCCTTAGGCTACAGTCCGTCCCGCAATCCCTGGCGATATCGCGTCACGATGAGCAGCGCGTAGTCTATCCCCACGCCGATGCCGATCATTGCCGCCATGGCGCCCGTGAAATCGGGCGTCTGGAGCACGCGGGGATGATGCGGATGATGGCGAATCCGCAGCCGATGCCGAACAAGGCCGTGACGATCGGCAGGCCCATCGCCAGCAGCGAGCCGAACGCGACGATCAAGATGATGATTGCCGCCCCGATTCCGATGATCTCGCTGGAGAAATCTATCTGCTCGGCGAAGATATCGCCGCCCAGTTCCACCTGGATTCCGTCTCTCGGGGCATCCTTCCACACCTCGCGCACGGCCTTCCCGTCGTCCAGGTACTGCTTGTTGTCTCGCTCCGAGAGGTTGATCTCCGCGTAGGCCGCTTTGCCGTCCTTGGAGATCTGGTGCACGTTCTGCGGCCCGTACGGGCTGACGATCTGCTCGTCCTCCAGCACGTTCCCCACCTTGGCGAAGAACTCCTCCATCCGGCTCTTCACGCCCGGGTCGTTCACGCCCTTCTCCGCCTTGAAGACGATCTGACCCTGGAAGCCTGTCCGCTCGCTCAGGCCGCGCTCCTTGAGCAAGGTGATCGCCCGCGCGCTCTCCGAGTCGGGCTGCTTGAACTCTGTGTTGTACTCCCCGCCCACTGCGCCGGAGATGGCGAAGAGGCCGAGCAACAGCACGATCCACGCGATGACAACCGTGCGGCGTTTCCGATAGCAGAACTGAGCGAGCGACTTCACAGGGGTCTCCTATTTCTATGTTCCTAGAAAGTGGGCATCACGAGTGCAAACATATCCAGGGTAGCAGAATGCAACTGGACTGCTATTTCCCTACGTAGGCCGCCTTCAGTCCCTTGATGTTCAGCCTCTTCATCTTGAGCATCGCCTGCGTCACGCGGCCGGCCTTCGCCGGGTCCTTGTCCTGCAGCAACTTCGGCAGGATCGTCGGCACGATCTGCCACCAGAGGCCGTACTTATCCTTTACCCAACCGCACTGGCCCTCGGCTCCACCGTCAGAGGATAGCTTTTTCCACAAGCGGTCCACTTCCCTCTGCGTCTCGCAGTTCACGTAGAGCGATATCGCCTCCGTGAACTTGAACGTCGGCCCGCCGTTCAGCGCCAGCAACTCCTGCCCGGCGACTGTGAACCGCACGATGAAGACGGGCCCCTTCGGCCCCCGTCGCGAGACTTCAAGTATCCTTGCATCCTTGAAGAGCGCGACGTAGAACGTCGCCGCCTCCTCCGCCGTGCCGTCAAACCATAGGAACGGTGTGACCTTCTTCATGTGCTCCTTTGCATCGCCTCTACTTCCTGCCGCGCTTTCCTTTTGAAAGCTTCTGCAATAACTCCTCCAGCCTGTCGTAACTCTCCGCCGCACCCTCCGCCATATCGGTCTGGAGGATGGCCAGCAGGTCTTCCGGCGTCGAATAGACCGCCCGCGCCGTGAGCAGCGTCTTGCCGTTGCGCTCCTCGAACGTCGCCGTCTCCACCGAGATATGCCCCGGGAACCCCTCGTACTCGAAGGTCCAGACCAGCCGCTCCGGCGGCATCACCTCGCGGAACTCGCCCCGGAAGCCGTGCTCCGTGCCGTTCGCCTCCCGGTTGATGAAGCGCCACTTCCCGCCGGGCCGTAGGTCCAGCCTCTCCACGATCGTCGCGTATCTGCGCGGCCCCCACCAGTTCACGATGTGCTCCGCCTTCGTGAAGGCTTCGAAGACCAGCGCCAGCGGCGCGTCGAACTCCCGTGTCAGGACAAGCTCTCGGTCGCCGCGCCTCTCCACCGTCATCTTCCCCACTCGCTTCGCCACCTTCTTCATCTCTTCTTCTCCTTCAGCCTCGCCTCGTTCTCCGCCAGCCGCTCCTTCACCAGCTTCCGCACCAGCGCCAGCGGCGGTGACTTCCCGTACGGCACGTGGATCGTCCCCTTCGTCGTCGTGTAGCCCTTCAGCTCCGCCGCATGCGCCGCCACATACGTGCCGTTCATGGGCATCAGGCTCCAGTGGTCCTTGAAGGCCGCGAACCCCACCAGCATGCCGTTCCGCTTATAGACCGGCATCCCGTAGCTGATGCCCTCCTCCGCCTGGGGCGCGGCGGCCCTGATCGCCGCCCGCACCTGTGCCAGCGTCGCCTTCCTGTCGGGCGGCAGTGACGTCAAGTATCCCCCTACGTCCATCTTCGCTCCCTTTTTGCCGATGTCTCCCTTTCCCATCATTTGTCACCCATTCCGGACTTCCGCCAATAGCGCGGCCAGCCGCTCAAAGCTCTGGGTGAAGCCCATCTTCGCGCCCTCCATCGCTTGAGCGTTCCACCCACTCGACTTTGTGAGCGCGACTTCAAGTCGCATCGTTGTCTTGCCGTGCGTTTCACTAAAGGTAACCGTGTTCAAAAGTTCGTTATCCCAAGCGCAATGGGTAAACACCAGCCGCTCAGGCCGCACAACTTCAAGGAAAGCGCCGGTTACGGGATACTCCGACCCGTCCCGAGGATTCTTCATGTGGATCAGGATGGCCCCACCCGGACGAACGTCCATCTCAAAGACCGGATTTGTGAATCCGTTCGGCCCCCACCACTTCGCCATCTGCTTCGGCTTTGTCCACGCCTCCCACACCAGATCTCGCGGCGCATCGAAGACCCTTGTGTTGACAAGAGGCGGAGGTGTGGTCTCCTTTGTCTCGCCATCCTTCTGCATCTTCGCCAGGTACTCGTCCAGCCGGTCGAACGTCTCATTGATCCCCGCCACCACGCCCATCGCCAGCACCTGCTCCAGTGCCTCAAGGGTGCCGTATATGGCAGTGCTCGTCAGCAGCGTCTTGCGGCCCTTTGCCTCGAATCTCGTCGTGATGACCGAGACAGGCATGTTCTGCGCCGTGTTGCCGTCCTTGTCCGAAAAATAGTCCGTATAGACAATGCGCTCCGGCCTTGCGATCTCGCTGTAGACGGCCTTACCCCAGGCCTCCTCGCCCTTCGGTCCGCGCAGGCAATAATTCCAGACGCCGCCCGGCCGGAGGTCCATCGTGCAGGCAGAGAGCGGCCACGTGCGCGGGCCCCACCACTTCTTCACGTGCGCGCACGAGGTGAAGGTCTCGAAGACCATCTCCCGCGGCGCGTTGAACTCCCGGATGATCGTCAGCTCTCGCTTCGCCTTATCTACCTTTTCTATGTCCTCTCCTTTTCTTGCCTCTCTTCTTTCGTCTTTTCTGCAGGATGCGCAGATAGTCGTCCAGGCGATCGAAACTCTCCTCCCAGAACTGCCGGTAGCGCTCCACCCAGTCAGCGGCCTCTTTCAGCGGCGCTGCGTTCAGCGTGCACGGCCGCCGCTGCGCCTCTCGGCCCTTCGTGATCAGCCCAGCCTGCTCCAGCACCTTCAGGTGCTTTGAGATCGCGGGGAGCGTCATATCGAACGGCTCGCCCAGCTCGGTGACTGAGGCCTCTCCCGAGGCCAGGCGCGCAAGGATCGCCCGACGCGTCGGGTCAGCAAGCGCCGCAAACGTTGTATCAAGGTGGTCGGCTGGCATCGGTATATTACCAATCCGTTTATGAACTAATTGGTAAAATACACTACGAAAAAGTGCCTGTCAAGCATGCTGCGTCAGTAAGTCGGTCGGAACGCCCTAACGGTCTGGGCTGCCTCCGCAACCCACTCACCATCCTGGTAGGGGCTGGCCTCCCCTTTCCAAAGGGCTCCGACTCCATCGGAGGGGCCAGCCCTTCCCATCGGGCGCAAACATCGCGCCTTTACCCTCTCCCAGAATCCAGCGAAGCTGGCTTCGGCCGGGAGAGGGCCAGGGAGAGGTCTCCTTATCCCCTACCTCCCCTTGAACTCCAGCGCCACTTCCCTGTACCACCGCTCGATGGCCCGGTAGTCGTACGGCTGCACCACCTCCGCGACGAAGTGGGTGAAGCCGAGCTTCAGCAGCCGCTCGATGGTGCGCTTCATATCGTCCGGCGTCCCGATCATGAAGTGCCCGTGCATGTCCTCGTAGCTGTCGGCCCGCTTATAGCGCCGCGACTGCACGTACTCCTTCACGTAGGCCTGGTCGTCCGTCATGATGAGCCGCATGTGCATCACCGACTTCTCGATCTCGGCGATGTTCCGCCCCACCGCCTCGCAGTGGCGCTTCAGCGCCTCCACCTTCGGCGCCAGGTTGATCGGCGACCCCGTGAGGTTCCAGCCGTCGCCGTACATCGCGCAATACTTCAGCGTCAGCTGCTCGCCCCAGCCGCCCACCCAGATGGGGATCCGCGGCTTCTGCACCGGCTTCGGATCGCAGATGGCGTCCTGCAGCGTGTAGTACTTCCCGTTGAACGTGACGCGCTTCTCCCGCCAGAGCCTGTCGAAGATCTGGATCGCCTCGCCCATGCGGTGGACGCGCTCGCCCGGCGCCGGGAACGGGATCCCGAACATCGCGTGCTCCCGCTCGTACCACCCGGCGCCGATGCCCATGATCAGCCGCCCGTTCGTGATGTGGTCTATCGTCACCGCCATCTTCGCCAGCAGCGGCGGGTGGCGGTACGTGTTCCCCGTAATCATCACCCCCATGCGCACGCGCTTCGTCAGCGCTCCCAGGGCCGCCAGTGCCGTCCACCCGTCGAAGACCGGCGTGTCCAGGTTCTCCATGTAGAGCGTCGTGATGTAGTGGTCGGACGTCCACATGCTGTCGTAGCCCAGGTCGTCCGCGAACTTCCAGACCTTCACCAGCTCCGACCAGACCGCTCCCTCAGGCGCCGTCTGCAGTCCGAAGCGTATCGGCTGTGTAGGCACTGCTCACCCTCCTTGGTCCTTTTTGTAGGGGCGGCCCGCAGTCTACCTAGCCCCCTACCCCTTCCCTGCGAGGGAAGGGGCTATTCGCATGTCTGTACGTAGGCTCTTTGGCACAGTCAACCTAATGCTCTGCTTATGGGGGAGCGTCAATGGCCGCCGTCGTAATTGAAATGAGGACTGCCTCTATATCACGCTGGACTTGCTCGTTGGAAAAGCGAAGAACTCGAATCCCCAACCCCTCGATGCTTCGGTCACGGTCCCGGTCGTATTCCTGAGTGGACAGGTGGATATCGCCGTCCACTTCGATTGCCAGCGCAGCGCTATCACAATAGAAATCCACGATGAAACCCTGGATGATCTGCTGCCTGCGAAAATGGAGTCCGCCGACCTGGTTGCCCCTCAATCGCCTCCAGAGAACTTTCTCGGCGCCTGTCATCTCCCGCCGCAACAACTTCACGATTTCCCGCTTATCCTCGCTAATCTCCTGCCGTCTCACAACATTGCGTGACAAGTGCACCGATGACCGCTGTTTCACTACTCCGGTTCGTTTCACGGGGTCGTCTTTGTTAAGTCCAACAAATCATCCCTCCTCCTCGCCGTGCTCATTCTGATGGCCTACGCTCGTCCGCGAGCTACGAGAGGGATAAGAGGAAGCTGCTCAGAGGTCTATCCTCTCGTGGAGATGGTATGAGAATACGCCTGCATCACCGCTCTTTCTTCTGTTGCGCTCCACGGGATTGCCTGTGTTAAGTTCAACAAATCGTCCCTCCCCTCGCAGGGGAGGGATAAGAGGGAGAGGTTCACGGTATCCCCAGCACCAGCTTCCCGAACAAGTCCCGGCTCTCCATCGTCTTGTGCGCCTCCGCGGCGTCCTTCAGCTCAAACGTCTTGCTCACGATGCCCCGCAGCTTCCCCTGGTTCACTAACCGCATCACCTCGCCCATCTCGGCCTTCGTCCCCATGTAGGAGCCGAAGAGCTGGATCTGCTTGGTGAACAGCACCCCCATGTGCAGCTTCGCCTCGTAGCCGCTGGTGATGCCGCAGCTCACGAAGCGCGCCCCCTTGGCCATGCTCTGCAGGTCCTTCTCGAACGTCGCCTGTCCAACGTGGTCGAAGACGACGTCCGCGCCCTTGCCCTCGGTGATCTCCTTCACCCGGGCGGCGAAGTCGTGCTGGTCATAGTTGATCGTATGGTCGGCTCCCAAGAGCCGCGCCTTGCCCAGCTTGCCGTCCGTGCTGGCGGTGACGATGGTCCGCGCGCCGACCAGCTTCGCGATCTGCAGCGCCGCCACGCCTACCCCGGAGCCGACGGCCTGGATCAGGACCGTCTCCCCTGGGCGCAGCTTCGTCAGCGTCATCAGCATGTGGTAGGCCGTGAGAAAGGTGAGCGGCATCGCGGCCGCCTCTTCCCACGTGAGGTCGGCGGTCAACAGGTGGACGTTCTCTTGCGGTGCCTTGGCATACTGGGCGTAGCCGCCGTTCGCCATCGAGCCGATCATCACGTAACCGTTGCACATGTTGTCCCTGGCGGAGAGGCAAAAGTCGCAGCGGCCGCAGGTGATGCCCGGGTTCACCACCACCCGGTCGCCCTTGGCCACGCCCTTCACCTGTGCGCCGGTCTCCGCCACCTCGCCTGCGATGTCGCAGCCCAGGATCATCGGCCCCGCGAGCGACGATTTGGTGCCGCGCTGTCCCGCCCGGCGCCACAGGTCCAGGTGGTTGAGCGCCGAGGCGCGTACCCGGATCAGGACCTCGTTCGGGCCGATGGCCGGCTCCGGCACATCGCCGTACTTGAAGACCTCAGGCCCGCCGAACTCGGTGAAGTACGTCGCTTTCATAAAAAAACCTCCGGGGAGTTCTATTGAAACGTGTAGGGGCTGCCCGTCCTCGGGACGACAACGTCGGGGCTATGCCCAGCCCGCTTCCGATCCGGGCCGCCCTCAGGGCCGAAGACGGTCGCAGAGCCGACGGCCCCTACCGGACTCGTTGCCAACGTTCTCTCCCATGACGGGGCGAGAGGAGAGGATGCTATTGCTTCACGCATCGCCCTCATGGGTAACCTCCGAGGGTTCTGTCGAAACGTGTAGGGGCTGCCCGTCCTCGGGACGACGAAGTCGGGGCCATGCCCAGCCCGCTTCCGCTCCGGGCCGCCCTCAGGGCCGAAGACGGTCGCAGAGCCGACGGCCCCTACCGGACTCGTAGACCCTTCGCTCCTGAGAAAACGACTGGCGCTCAGGGTGACGACGCTACGCATATCGTGTCGGGATCTTGGCCGCTTCGTGGAGGAACGACTGGATGCCGTAGTTGTACCGGTAGAGCTTGTCTATCCGCGTCTGGTCCGGGCCGACGGCGCGCATCGGGTCGTCGAGCATCGTCAGGTGGTTCAGCGTGTGCTTGGTGTCGGCGCGGCCGTTGGCCTGGATGTTCTGGAACATCTCCTTCCAGGCGCTGTAGGTGCCTTCGATGACGAAGTCCAGGTCCGGGACGGCGCCGGCGGAGGCCTCGGCGACATGCTCGCAGGTGTAGCCGTCGAAGAGGAAGGTGTAGAGGTGGGTCTGCCTGTGCTTCCCATCGGCCAGGATGCGGATGCCGAGGGCCAGGTCCATGGTGCCGAGGGAGCGAAAGTTGGGATTGCCGTTGACGCTTCTGGCGAGGGCCTCCATGAAGGCGAGGGATGGGAAGTCTATGGTGGCGGTTTGCTGGCTCACGGCGCCTCCTTCGGCACAGGGTCGCCCCAGGGCCTCCCCGAGGGTCACATGATGATGGCACGGGTTGCCTGAGGCGTCAACCGCAGAGAAGACGGAGGCCATCTCAGAGACAACCTCTATGAATTCTACCCGAGGAAACGCCGTATCTTTGAGCGTAATCGGCGTGCGTTTCTCAATTCGCACTCCCAGACAGTGAGCGCTTGCCAAGTCATTTTTCTCAGACTGACCAGATTGGCCGTGTCACGCTTCACGTTCTGAGCACGTTTCTTTGCCCAGAAGGTCGCATGAGTCTTAGGCGTGCTCAACCCTCGTTTGCAGGAATGAGCATGCCAAAAGCAGCCGTGGACAAAAATGACTGCCCTGCGGCCTGGAAAGACAAGATCGGGCTTCCCCGGTAGATCGGCTCGGTTGAGACGGAAACGATAGCCCATTCGATGCACGAGCTGGCGGACTGCCAACTCAGGCTTTGTGTCTCGACCCTTGACGGCGCGCATATTCGCGCTGCGCCGTTGCTTAGAGACTCGGTCCACTATCGGCGAAACTTCTTAGAAAGCCATTCGTAGACGGCTTTCTGCTCATCCTGGCCTGCTCGTCGTACTTGGGAGAGAAGCCAGATCGTTGTCGGTTTTTCGGTCGTGATGTTCTTTGCGCCCTGATTGCATGTGGAGCAGAGCGTTCGAAGGTTCGCCAATTCATCTTTGCCGCCCAGGTCCTTATCCTTGATATGTCCTAAGTGCAGTCGAACCTTCCGTCCGGTGGCCGGGTCAATCTCGCCCGGCGTCAAGCCGCACATCTGACACGTGAACCCGTTGCGATCAAGGACCTCTGCTCTGAGCTTCGCAGAGATGCCGCGCGCGAATGTCACGGCCTTTTCTGTCGGCCTGCGCTAAAGCATATACTCGCCCGGCTTGAGCTTTGCGCTGTCGTTGTGCGAGATGATCGGCCAGTCCTCTTGCTCCCGTAATTCGCGCAGACGCCTCGCCCATTCACTGACATCGCGGCCGACTGCATCACGGATCTGTAGGGACGTGACCACTTCTCCTACGTGTGCAAGCAGGAACTGTCTGATTCGTTCTTTAGACCCCGGCCTTCGCGTTGCCATAAGCTTCGACTGGTTCCTGTCGGGAAATTCTCAGATACTGTAGTAGCTGTGCGCCGATAAACTTCGTGTAGGCAGGGGGGATCGCCTCATTTATTTCCCCCTTGCTCATCCAATCAATTCCCATAGCCGACCGCGCCGCTGCCAGAGAGCAGTTTCCGCCTCCTGTGACTTGCACGAAATCCGTCCACTCATTCGTCTTTCCGAAATGGGACTTTCGAGATCGAAGGTGTGTACTCGGGGGTGCGTACTGTGTGCCGGGACAAGAATCGGAAAGTTTGATTCAAAGAGCCTATGCCGTAAAACGCGCAGACCTGGGAACATCGTCCCGCAGAGAACGATTGGGTCTCGCAGGGGCGCTCCCTCCACGTTCTCGATAACGTACGGCAGTCCGATTTGAAGCAGCATGTCACGTACCAATTCGATCAAACGCGGCCATTTATCGCCGTTGCGATTACGCTTCGCAAGGTCGGAGTACGACTGACAAGGAGGAGAGGGGCGTGGATTGCATCGAACTGAGTAATCAACACAGGATCGAGAGAGAGTGCATCAGCCTGCAGAAAAGCAAATGGATAATTGGGCTGCGAGTCGATGTCCACACCCACAACCTCAAACCCGGCTTGACTGTAGCCTACCCCAGCTCCACCCGCGCAACAAAAAAGATCCAGAAGGCGCGGCTTTCGGCATGCCTTCTCCCGTGAGCCCTCAGCGTGGCCCCGATATATAAAACCGCCGGAAGACTCTGGGCTTCGGTTGCTGTTAATTCTTGTGGTCAGAGGGCTGCGCATGGATGCAACTCAGCTTGCGCTATACGAAATTGACTGCTAGTAACGTAATACTGCTTGACCGGTTGCTGTATGTCAATCAGCAGATGACATCGTGATTCTCAATCTGCCGTGTACTTGACACTCTCTCCTACTCCGTTTAGTATTGTTTCGTGAGCGTATCGCTACGCTCACGCCTTCGCCAGGACAGAGAGCCGGGGAGGCGTCCCGCTCGGGCTTCCGCCCGCATCGGGACGTCTCCCTTTCTTTTTGTCCCGATTGCGGCAGGTCATGAACTGCCGTGGTCGAAAAGACGCAGGCGGCCCTTGGCTGTTCCGGAGCACAATTTGGCGAAAGGATGACGACCGCGCCAGGTTCATACGGCCGACGGATGTCGCTGTGCACAACTGCGGACGCTCACCTCCGGGTGAACGTGCAGCCCACCGGCGGGCATTGGACTTGGCGTTCCGTTCGCGGAACGAGACTCGAAAAGAAGGGCCGCCTGCGCACACATCGCGCCACTCAGTCATTCAGAACCAAGAAAGGAGCCGACGGAATGAACAAAACATCAGGAGGCAACAAGATGGACAACCTGTAGGGGCGCGGGGCACGCGCCCCTGACTCCCACCAAATGGGCCAGCGCCCCCTGCACCCCCGTCTCCCCCTCCTCTCCCTAGCTCCCGTCCTCGGGAGCGAAGATGGGAGAGGAATAAAAGGAGAGGGTGACTCCGTTGCAGGGTGGAACCTGCTCCCTCTGCCCCTCCGCTTCCTCTCCTCTCCCTAGCTCCCGTCCTCGGGAGCGAAGATGGAGGAGGGACAAAAGGAGAGGGTGACTCCGTTGCAGGGTAGAACCTGCTCCCCTACCGCTTGGCGGCGGGGGCGGCGTCCGGGTCGGGGCCGGGGGCCTTCTCGCGCTCCTTGGAGAGCTTGGTGGCGATGGGCGTGACCTTCCAGAACTTGGGCAGGTAACGCTGCCAGTTGTCCAGGATGTCGCGGGCCTTGGGGCTGCCGGTGTAATCGAGGTGGCGCTGGATCAGGGAGCGCAGGACGCTGACGTCCTCCGGCTCCGCGACGCGGGCGTGGGAGATGAGCTCCGGGTTGTAGCGGTGGATGAACTGGTCGGCCTCGTCCAGAACGTAGGCCTGGCCGTTGGTCATGCCTGCGCCGAAGTTGCGCCCCGTCTCGCCGAGGACGACGACAAGCCCGGCGGTCATGTATTCGCAGCAGTGGTCGCCCGCGCCTTCGACGACGGCGGTGGCGCCGCTGTTGCGGACGGCGAAGCGCTCCCCGGCGCGGCCCGCGGCGAAGAGGAAGCCCCCGGTGGCGCCATAGAGGACGGTGTTGCCCATGATGATGTTCTCGCTGGGGGCGAAGCGGACGTTCTTGGGCGGGCGCACGATGATCTCGCCGGCGGCCATCCCCTTGCCGACGTAGTCGTTGGCCTCGCCCTCCAGGACGAGTCGCAGACCGCCGACGCAGAAGGCGCCGAAGCTCTGGCCAGCGCTGCCCCGGAAGGTGACCTCGGCAACGTGGCGCGGCATGGTTGAAGTGTGATGGCGGTATGCGATCTCGCCGGCCAGCCGCGCGCCTACGGTGCGGTTCACGTTCCGGATGGCGTAGTCCAGCTTCACGGGATTGGGGCCTTCGATGGCGGCGCGGGCGTCCTTGACGATCTGGATGTCCAGGGGCATATCGCCGGGGCGCTCGTTGCGGGGCGTGTTGCAGCGGCGCGGCTTGGTGTTGGAGGGGTCGGGATTTGCAAGCAGCTTGCTCAGATCAACCAGGTGGGCGCGGGGGTTCTTCACCTGGCGCTGGCGCAGGAGGTCGGTGTGGCCGATGACCTCATCGAGGCTGCGATAGCCGAGGGAGGCGAGGATCTCGCGGACCTCCATGGCGACGAAGCGGAAGTAGTTGGCGGCCATCTGGGGGGTGCCGAAAAACTTCTTCCGCAGCTCCTCCTTCTGGGTGGCGACGCCGACGGGGCAGGTGTTGAGGTGGCACTGGCGGGCCATCTTGCAGCCGATGGCGATGAGGGCGCCGGTGCCGAAGCCGATATCCTCCGCGCCGAGCATGGCGGCGATGACGACATCGCGGCCGGTGCGGATGCCGCCGTCCGTCTTGACGCGGACGCGGCCCCGGAGGTCGTTCATGACGAGGGTCTGCTGGGTCTCGGCGAGGCCGATCTCCCAGGGGACGCCGGCGTTCTTGATGGAGCTGAGGGGCGATGCGCCGGTGCCGCCGGTATCGCCGCTGATGAGGATGTTATCGGCATAGCCCTTGGCGACGCCGGCGGCGATGGTGCCGACGCCTGATTCGGAGACGAGCTTAACGGCGATGCGCGCGCGGGGGTTGGCCTGCTTGAGATCGTAGATGAGCTGGGCCAGGTCTTCGATGCTGTAGATATCGTGGTGCGGCGGCGGCGAGATGAGCTGGATGCCGGGGACGGCGTGGCGCAGCCTGGCGATGTGCTCCACCACCTTGTGGCCGGGGAGCTGGCCGCCTTCGCCGGGCTTGGAGCCCTGGGCCATCTTGATCTCCAGCTCATCGGCGGAGGCGAGGTATTCCGCGGTGACGCCGAAGCGGCCTGAGGCGACCTGCTTGATGGCGCTGCGGGCCGATTCGCCGGTGGGGCCGGGCCAGTAGCGTGAGGGGTCGTCGCCGCCTTCGCCGGTGTTGCTCTTGGCGCCGATGAGGTTCATAGCCTTGGAGAGCGTCGTGTGGGCCTCCGGGCTGAGGGCGCCGAGGGACATGGCGCTGCTGACGAAGCGCTTGACGATGGCCTCCACCGGCTCCACCTGGTCCAGGGGGATGGGCGAGCCGGGCTTGAAGTCCAGGAGGTCACGGATGGCCATGGCTTCGCGGCCGTCCACGAGCTTGGAGAAGGCCTTGTAGTCCTCGTAGCGGCCCGAGGTGACGGCGGCGTGCATGAGCTTGACCATCACGGGGCTATTGAGGTGCTCTTCGCCGTCCTTCCGGAAGCGATAGTAGCCGTAGTCGTCGAGCTTCTTGCCGGTGGCGGGCTGGAAGGCGTGGGCGTGGCGGGCGACGACGTCTTCCGCGATCTCCTTGATGCCGATGCCGCCGATGGCCGAGGTGGTGCCGGTGAAGCAGCGCTCGATGAGGGCGCTCGAGACGCCGATGGCTTCGAAGATCTGCGCGCCCTGGTAGCTGGTGACGGTGGAGATGCCCATCTTGGACATGATCTTCAGGATGCCGCCGTCTATCGCCTTCCGGAAGTTCTTCTGGGCCGTCTTGTGGTCCATATCCGGGATCTCGCCGGCCTCGATGAGCTCGCCGATGATCTCGAAGCCGAGATAGGGGTTCACGGCGTTGGCGCCGTAGCCCAAGAGGGCCGCGAAGTGATGGACGTCGCGCGGCTCGGCGGACTCGACGATGAGGCTGGCGCGCATGCGCTTGCCGGAGCGGATGAGGTGCTGGTGCACCGCGCCGACGGCGAGGAGGGCGGGGATGGGGGCGGAGACGGCATCGGCGCCGCGATCGGTGAGGACCAGGAGAGAAGCGCCCTGCTCGATGGCGTGGAGGGCGGAGGCGCAGAGGTCGGCCAGGGCCTTTTCAAGGCCCTCGGCCCCGGCGGCGGCGAGGAAGGTGCAGGTGAGATCGGCGTGCTTGAAGGTCTTATCGTGGAGGCCCTTGAGCGCCGCCAGCTCTTCATTGGAGAGGAGGGGCGAGGAGAGGTGGATGAGGTGGGCGTGCTCCGGGGTCTCCTCCAGGAGGCTGTGGCGCGGGCCCAGGTAGGCGTTAAGGGACATAACGAGCTCTTCCCGCAAGGGGTCTATGGGCGGGTTGGTGACCTGGGCGAAGCGCTGCTTGAAGTAGCTGTAGAGAAGGCGCGGCTTATAGGCGAGGACGGCGAGGGGGGTGTCGTCGCCCATGGAGAAGACGGGCTCTTTGCCATCCAGCACCATGGCCTTGATGACGAAGGACATATCCTCCAGGGTGTAGCCGAAAAGGCGCTGGCGCTGGAAGACGTCCAGGTGGCCGTTGGGGCTTTCCGGCTTGGCGGGGCCATCCACGTGCCCGAGGCGGTACTGATGCTTCTGCACCCACTTGCCGTAGGACTCGCGGGAGGCGTACTTGTTCTTGATCTCCCGGTTGCGGAGGATGCGCTTCCTGCCGGTGTCCACGGCGATCATCTCGCCGGGGCCGAGGCGACCCTTTTCGATGACGCGGGCATCGTCCAGGTCCACGACGCCGACCTCGGAGCCCATGACGACGATGTTATCGTCCGTGAGCTTGAAGCGCGCGGGGCGGAGGCCGTTCCGATCGAGGCAGGCGCCGGCGACGACGCCGTCCATGAAGGCGAGGGCGGCTGGGCCGTCCCAAGGCTCCGTGATGGAGGCGTGGTATTCGTAGAACTCCTTCCACAGGGGTTCCATGTGGGGCATATTCTCCCAGGGCTCGGGGACGAGCATCATCATGGTGTGGAGGAGGTCGCGGCCGGACTGGGCCAGCAACTCGGCGGCGTTATCGAGCATCGCGGAGTCGCTGCCGCCCTCCCAGATGATGGGGAGGAGCTTCTTGAGGTCGCCGCCCCAGACCTTGGAGTGGAGCTCCGGCTCGCGGGCGCGCATCCAGTTGGTGTTGCCCTGGAGGGTGTTGATCTCGCCGTTGTGGGCCAGGTAGCGGAAGGGCTGGGCGAGGTACCAGTTGGGGAAGGTGTTGGTGCTGTAGCGCTGGTGGTAGAGGGCGAGGGCCGTCTCGAAGTCCTTGTCCTCAAGGTCGCGGTAGAAGTGGGCGAGCTGGGGCGCGACGAGGAGGGCCTTGTAGACGACGGTCTTATCAGAGAACGAGGGGATATAGAGGTCATTGAGGCCGCTCTCGGCTGCGTGATTTTCGGCGACGCGGCGGGCCAGGTAGAGGGCGCGGCCGAACTTCTCCTCGGAGCCGCCGTGGCGGCCCATGAGGAGCTGTTCGATCTCGGGCTCGCTTTCGCGGGCCATGACGCCCAGGGCGGACTGGTCGGTGGGGACTTTGCGCCAGCCGAAGCTGTGGATGCCCTGCTCTTTGACGGCGGCTTCGATGATCTCCCGGGACTTCTTGGCGGCCTCGGAATTCTTGCCGGGGAGGAAGACCATGCCGACGGCGATGTCCTTGCCATCGGGGGCGCGGTGGCCGAGCTTGGCGATCTCGCGCTGCATGAGCTTGTGCGGCACCTGGGTGGTGATGCCTGCGCCATCGCCGGTCTTGCCATCGCCGCTGATGGCGCCGCGGTGAGTGACGTTGCAGACGCACTGGACGGCCTTCTCCAGGATGCCGTGGCTCCTGTGGCCCGTGACATCGGCGACGAAGCCGACGCCGCAAGCGTCCCGCTCATAGCGCGGGTCATAGAGGGTGCCGCTCATGTCCTGTTTGCCGCTAGCCATGCCGTGCTCCACCGGGTTGCTTCCGGTCACAGGACCGGTAAGTACCGCTTGATCTCGTAATCGTGCACCTGGGTGCGATACTGCTCCCACTCCAGGCGCTTGTTCTCGATAAAGCTTTCGTAGGTATGGTCGCCGAGGGCCTTGCGGAGGAGCGCGCCCTGCTCCGCCGCCTCGATTGCCTCGCGGAGGCTGCGCGGCAGGCTCTTTATGCCGAGCTTGGCGCGCTCGGCCTCGGTGAGGGAGGCCGCGTCCTGCTCCATAGGAGGCGGGAGCGGGGCGCTCTTCTCGATGCCTTCCAGGCCGGCGGCCAGGAGGGCGCTGAGGGCGAGGTAGGGGTTGCAGGCGGCGTCCGGCGCTCGGTATTCGATGCGCGTGGCGTCTTCGCGGCCGGGGCGGTGGGCCGGGATGCGGGCGAGGTCGTTGCGGCCCCGGGACCAGGTGACGTGGATGGGGGCCTCGAAGCCGGGGACGAGGCGTTTGTAGGAGTTGACCCACTGGTTGGTGGCGATGGTGATTTCCGGGGCGTGGCGCAGCTGTCCCGCCAGGAACTTTTGGGCGATATCCGAGAGCTGGTGCTGGCCCTTCTTGGTGGCGAAGGCGTTCCCTTCGTCCTTAAAGAGAGACTGCTGGAAGTGCATGCCGCTGCCATTGACGCCGAAGATGGGCTTGGGCATGAAGCTGGCGTAGACGCCCTGCTTGGTGGCGAGCTCTTTGACGACGGCTTTGAAGGTGATGATGCTATCGGCGATGGTGAGGGCGTCGCCGTAGCGAAGGTCAATCTCGTGCTGGCTGGGGGCGCCTTCGTGGTGGCTGTATTCGACGGAGATGCCCATCTGCTCCAGGGTCAGCACCGTCTCGCGGCGGAGGTCGCCGCCGAGCTCTTGGGCGATCTGGTCGAAGTAGCCGCCCTGGTCCACGATCTGCGCGCCGATGCTGTCCTTGAAATAGAAGTACTCCAGCTCGACGCCGGTGTAATAGGTGTAGCCCATATCGCTGGCGCGCTTGAGGTTGCGCTTGAGGACCTGGCGCGGGTCGCCTTCAAAGGGCTTGCCCTCGGGGGTCAGCACATCGCAAAACATCTTGGCGACGGCGTTCTGCTTGGGACGCCAGGGGAGCAGGGTGAAGGTGGTGGGATCGGGCATGGCGATCATATCGCTCTCGCCGTGGCGGGCGTAGCCTTCGATGGCGGCGCCATCGAAGAGCTTGCCGCGCTCCATGGCCTCCCGGAGCTCCTCCACCGTGATGGCGAAGCCCTTCAGGTTCCCGAGGATATCGGTGAACCAGAGGCGAATGAATTTGACATCGTTTTCCTTGACCGTATGGAAAACGAAGTCCCGAGCTTCCTTGTTGTCCCTGGTAGCCATGTCCTACGCTCGCCCGTCCAAGCGCTGGGCGGAGGTCCAGCAGCGGGGCTGTGGGCGAGGGCCGGTTGCCTCTCCGGCTTCCGCGCCTGGGGCCGCGCCTCTGGGCGTCCTGATAAAAGATGAACTGAAAATATAGTGGATTGTGAACTTTTTGTCAAAGTCCACAACAGGAGAAACTAGGCTTCGAAGCGGCTAAAGGCGACACAGGCGTTCTGGCCGCCGAGAAGGGAAGGCTAGCGATAGGCCTCACGGCGGTGGAGGACTCGAAGAACGGTCAATGTTTCAGATTGTGAATCTAAAACAAAAAAGACGCGCCAGTCCCCCACCCGCAACCGAGAAATGCGCTCACGCCCGTGAAGGAGCTTGACGTCACCGTAGCCTATTTCGCAGAAACGCTCCAAGGCCCGAAGAACCCGCTGGTGGGTCTCCTCATCGAGGCGTGTCTGATCTTTCCTGGCGCGGATTGACCAGGTAAGTCGCCAAATCATTGGCGACGAGTGCTTCTTCGTCGAACCTCTTCGTGGGGAACCACACGCCCAGCTTTGTAATCAGCAAGGCCTTCAGCGATAGCCGCTTCCCCCTCTTCTGAAAGCTCCTCATCATCGAAGGGGGCATTGAGGACGGCCCGAAGAACCGGGTCATCCTTTGACTTCAGTTCCTCTAAAAGGCGGCGAGCGGTAGAAAGATTCTTCCGGGGAAGAAGATCCACAAGGCGATGCAACTGCTCGCGGTTTGATCTGCGGGGTTTCATTTGTGCCTGAGCCATCCGCGTCCTCCTGCCTCATTCCTCCAAGCAAGATACCACAATAGGCCGGAACTCGGGCCTACGCTTCGAAGCGGCCAAAGGCGACACAGGCGTTCTGGCCGCCGAAGCCGAAGCTGTTCTTGATGGCGACCCGGACCTCTTTTTTGCGGGCGATATTGGGGACGTAATCGAGGTCGCACTTGGGGTCGGGGACTTCCTGGTTGATGGTGGGATGGATGATGCCTTCCGTGATGGTCTTCACACAGGCCACAGCCTCCATGCCGCCCGCGGCGCCCAGGCCATGGCCGATCATGGATTTCGACGAACTGATGGGTACCTGGAAAGCGCGCTTGCCGAAGAGCCGCTTGATGGCGAGGGTCTCCGTGAGGTCGTTGAGGGGCGTTGAGGTGCCGTGGGCGTTGATGTAGTCCACCTCTTCCGGCGCGAGGCCCGCATCCTCGATGGCGCGCTCCATGGCCTTGGCGGCGCCTGCGCCGTCTTCATCGGGCGCGACGATGTGGAAGGCGTCGGCCGATGCGCCGTAGCCCAGGATCTCGGCGTGGATGGTTGCGCCGCGTCGCATGGCGTGCTCCAGGCTTTCGATGATGAGGATGCCCGCGCCTTCGGCGGGGATAAAGCCGTCGCGCTTGGCATCGAAAGGGCGGCTGGCCTTGGAGGGATCATCGTTGAAGCCGGTGCTGAGGGCCTTCATCACGGCAAAGCCGCCCAGGCCCAGGAGACTGATGCCTGCCTCGACGCCGCCGGTGACCATGACGTCGCAGTTGCCGCGGCGAATCACCTCCGCCGCCTCGCCGATGGCCTGGTTGCCCGCGGCGCAGGCCGTGACGACGGTGGAGGAGTAGCCCTTGAGGCCATAGGTAAGGCTCACTTGGGAGGCGGCCATGTTCGGCAGGGTCATGGGGAAGAAGAAGGGGCTGAGGCGCATACCGCCCTTGGCGACGAGGGTACGGACGCCCTCTTCGATAGTCGGGTAGCCGCCGTTGCCGTTGCCGAGGAGGACGCCGACCTTGAAGGGGTCTTCCCTGGTCATATCGAGCTTGGCATCGGCGATGGCTTGGGCGGCGGCGACGACGGCGAACTGGGAGAAGCGGGCCATGCGGCGCGCGGCCTTTGGCTCGATGACGTTTTCCGGCGAGAAGCCCTTCACTTCGCCGGCATAGGTGCAGGGGTAGCCTTCGGGATTGATAAGGGTGAAGTGGGCGATGCCGGAGCGGCCTTCGACGAGGGATTTCCAATAGTCGGCGACGGTGTTGCCGATAGGGGTGAGCGCGCCAAGGCCGGTGATGACGACGCGCTGGGAGGGGGGACGGTGCTTAGGCATGCATCCACTATATCGCAGTGGGGCTGGAGGCGGGGTAGGCGTCCGGGATGATGCCGAGGACAGCTTCGCGTACCTCTCCGGCGATGAAGAGGGAGCCGGTGGCGATGATGAGGTCGCCTTTGCGGTAGCGGCTCTTCGCATAGGCGAGGGCGGCGGCCGTATCCGGCTTGGTGATGGCGAGGATGCCGCCGCTCGCCAGGGCTTGCGCGACCTCCTGGGCGGGGACCGCCTTGGGATGCTGGGATGCTGTGGCAATGACATCGCCCGGCAGTCCTTTGAGCGCGGCAACCATGCCGCCAAGGTCCTTTGTGCGGTTGACGCCGAAGATGAGGTGGGCATTGGCGTAGGTGAAATCGTGCTGAAGGCTTTCGCGGAGGCGGGCGATGGAGTAGGGGTTGTGCGCGCCGTCCACGATGACGAGCGGTTCTTGGGCGACGACCTCCACGCGCGCGGGCCACTTGACGCGCGAGAGGCCGCGGACGATGGCCTCGGGGGTGATGGTGGCGCCGAGGCCACCGAGGGTCTCGCAGATGGCGATGGCGGCGGCGGCATTCTCGCGCTGGAAATCGCCAAGGAGGGGCAGGCGCACGCGATAGGTCTGCTTGACGGTGGTGATGGACAACTCCTGGCCGGTGATGTCCTTGGAGAGCAGTTCGATGGACGTATCGCGGCCGGCGTTCACCAGAGGCGCCCCTTTGGCCTGGGCTATGCGCACGATGGCCTCCAGCGCTTCGGGCTGCTGGGCGCTGACGACGACGGGGACGCCGGGCTTGATGATGCCGGCCTTCTCCTCCGCGATCTTGGCCAGCGTATCGCCGAGGACCTCCGTGTGGTCCAGGCTGATATTGGTGATGGCGCATAGCCTGGGCGTCAGGACGTTGGTGGCGTCCAGGCGGCCGCCGAGGCCGACTTCGACAACGGCGATGTGTGCGCCTGCTCTGCGGAAGTGGAGGAAGGCGAGAACAGTAAGGACTTCGAAGACGGTGACAGGGCCGAGGACGGGATCGGCGTTGACCATGTCTACGACCTGGCGGACCTCGGTGACGCGCTGGGCGAAGTCGCGTTCGGAGATGGGCTCGCCGTCCATGGCGATGCGCTCGCGGACGGTATGCAGGTGCGGCGAGGTGTACTGGCCCGTCTTATAGCCCGCCGTAGTGAGGATGGAGGCGACCATGGCGACGGTGCTGCCCTTACCCTTGGTCCCGGCGATGTGGACAGAGGGATAGACCAGGTGCGGGTTGCCGAGGCGGCGAAGCATCTCCCGGACGCGCTTCAGGTTGAAGTCGCGGTACTTCACGCGCGACGTGGAGGCGCGTTCGTAATCGGCGAAGGAGAGGACGTACTGGAGGGCGCGTGGGTAGTCCATGGGTTGGCCGTGGTGACGATACCAGGGGAATTATACATCCACGGATGGGGAGATTTCGCCACAGATTCCACAGACGCACTGAGATAGATGGTGAAGAGAAGATACGCTTGTGCCTTGAACAGGTATACTGAGTCGGCAGGCCGTATTTGGACTGAAGAGATGAAGTTGCCTATCACGATATCCCAGGACGAAGACGGGATGTTCATCGCCGAATGTCCTTCCATCCCAGGGTGCTTCAGCCAAGGGAAGACTCGGGCGGAGGCGGGGAAGAACGTGCGCAAGGCCATCAAAGAGTGTCTGGCCGTCCGGTCGGGGGCTCCCTTTGTTTAGGTCTCCCCGCGGCACCGCTGATATCCTGCCCGCCGACCAGCCGTACTGGCGCTATGTGGAGACCACGGCTGCGGAGCTGTGCGAGCGATTCGGCTATGGGCGCATAGAGACGCCGATCTTCGAGGATGCGAAGCTCTTCAACCGCTCGGTGGGCGAGGCGACGGACATCGTTGAGAAGGAGACGTACAGCTTCAAGGACCGGGGGAACGACGATCTGACGTTGCGCCCGGAGGGGACGGCCCCGGTCTGCCGCGCCTACCTCGAGCACGGGATGCACGTCCTGCCCCAGCCGGTGCGCCTCTACTCCATCCACGCGCAAATGTTTCGCTACGACCGCCCGCAAGCCGGGCGCTATCGCCAGTTCCATCAAGTGAACGTGGAGGCGATCGGAAGCCAAGAGGCGGCGGTGGATGTGGAAATCATCGAGATGGCGTGGCGGCTCTTCGCGAAGCTGGGGCTGAGGAACCTGACGGTCGTCTTGAACAGCATCGGCGACAGGAGCGATAGGCCCACGTACATCGCCGCGCTCAAGAGGTACTACGAACCCCTGGCGGCGCAGCTCTGCGGCGATTGTAAGCGCCGCTTGGAGACGAACCCGCTGCGGCTCCTGGACTGCAAGAAGGAGACGTGCCGGCCGCATACGGAGCAGGCGCCGCGCACGCTGGACTTTCTTTCGGACTCTTCGCGGGGGCACTGGAACGAGCTGACCGCCTCACTCAAGACGCTGCATATCCCGTTCACGATAGACCATCGGCTGGTGCGAGGCCTGGACTATTACACGCACACGGTCTTCGAGATCGTGCCGCAGGAGGATGGGGCGCAGAGCACCATCGGCGGCGGCGGACGGTACGATGGGCTCATCGAGCAGCTGGGCGGCAAGCCTACTCCCGCCGTGGGATTCGCCACAGGGATGGAGCGCATCATCCTGAACCTGAAGCGGCAGGGCATCGCCGTGCCGGGACAGCGCGGCATCACGGCCGTGGTGGTGCACCTTGGCGATGGGGCGAGGGCGCACGCGCTATCGCTGGCCTCCTCCCTTCGGGAGCAGGGCGTGACGGCGGTGCTGGCGCCGGGCGGAAAGAGCATGAAGGCGCAGATGCGCTATGCGGAGAGCGTGGGCGCAGCCTATGCGCTCATCCTGGGCGACGACGAGGTGCGGCAAGGCGTGGTGGCGGTGAAGCGGATGGCGGATGGCTCCCAGCGGCAGGTGGCGATGAGCGAGGCGGCGGCGGCGGTCAGGTAGGCGAAGTCTTCGTCCTTCCAGAAGGCGGCTTTGACGGCCTCTCTGTACTCCGGCTCTACGTAGTCGGACCAGATGGTGTGCGGCTCGTTGATATGGGCATCGCAATCGAAGACCGAGAAGTCCTTCTCCATCAGCATCCCGCTGCCCTCCATGGTTGCGCCGCCATCGCCCGAGGAAGTGGGAGCATAGCGAGGGAGCGGCAGGGGAGTCAACCGCCCAGGAGCCTTGATAACGAGCCTTGATGTGTCGCGGCCCGCCCTTCTGGAAACCGCTCTATGCCCAGGTGGGGTATACTTTCTCTATCTCAAGCCCCCGCGACGGGGGCTTTCTCACGATAGACGCATATGATCGAAAAACTGCTGCCGAAACTGAAGGCCCAGGAGCGCCGGTACGACGAGCTTGCCGAAATGATGGGCAGGCCCGATATCGTGACCGATTTCCAGAAGGTGCAAGGGCTTGCCAAGGAGCGCGCCTCCCTCGAGCGGGCGGTGACGCTCTACCGCGAATACAAGCGCATCGAGAAGGAGATCGCCGAGGCGAAGGCGATGGTCGCCTCCGGCGGCGACGCCGAGATGCTGGCGATGGCGAAGGACGAGCTGGCCAGCCTGGAGAGGCGCCGGGACCGGCTGGGGCCAGACCTGCAAGTGGCGGTCCTGCCGGTGGACCCGAACGATGAGAAGAACGTCATCGTGGAGATACGCGCAGGCACGGGCGGCGACGAGGCGGGCATCTTTGCCGCCGACCTCTACCGGATGTACACGCGCTACGCCGCCATGAAGGGCTGGGCGGCGGAAGTGATGGACAGCAGTGATTCCGGGGCCGGCGGCTTCAAGGAAATCATCTTTGAGGTGCGCGGCAAGGGGGCCTATAGCCGCCTGAAGCACGAAAGCGGCGTCCACCGCGTCCAGCGGGTGCCGGAGACGGAGGCCAGCGGGCGCATCCATACCTCCACGGCCACAGTGGCGGTGCTGCCGGAAGTGGAGGAGGTGGACATCCACATCAACCCGGCCGACCTGAAGATAGACATCTTTCACGCGGGAGGCCACGGCGGGCAGAACGTCCAAAAGGTCGCCACAGCGGTGCGCATCACTCACCTGCCCTCGGGCATCGTCGCCACCTGCCAGGACGAGCGATCCCAGCTGAAGAACAAGACCAAAGCGATGAAGGTCCTGCAGGCGCGCCTGATGGACATGGAGACGCAGAAACAGGAACAGGCCATCTCCAGCGCGCGGCGCTCCCAAGTGGGCACCGGCGACCGCTCCGAGAAGATACGCACCTATAACTTCCCGCAGAACCGGGTGACGGACCACCGCATGGACGTGACGCTCCACAACCTCTCCGAAATCATGGACGGCAAGATCGAAGGGCTCATTGACCAGCTGCTGGCGCACGAGCAATCGCGGCGGCTGGAGGAGGCGACGGCGTGAAGACGGCGGAGGCCCTGCGCGCCGCGCGGACGGCGCTGGAAGAGGCGGGCATCCAGGAAGCGCGGCTGGAGGCGGAGGTGCTGGTCATGCACGCCGCCGAGCGGACGCGGGAATCTCTCTATGCCTCGCTGGGCGAGCCGGTGACCATAACCGCCCGAGAGCGCCTGGGAGGTTATCTGGAACGGCGGCTTCAGCGGGAGCCGCTGGCCTATATCACGGGCCGGCGCGAGTTCTTCGGCCTGGACTTCACGGTGGACCACCGCGTCCTTGTGCCGCGACAGGAGACGGAGACGCTGGTGGAGCTGGCGCTGGACATCGCCCGCGGGCCGTACCGCGGGTCATGCGCCATCGCCGATGTGGGAACCGGGAGCGGGGCAATCGCAGTGAGCCTGGCGGCGAACCTGCCCAAGGCGGCGCTCTACGCCATAGACATCTCGAAGGATGCGCTGGAGGTCGCCGCCGCGAACGCCCGCCGCCACGGCGTTGAGGGCCGGGTGCACTTCCTGCACGGCGACCTGCTGACGCCTCTTGTAACGCCGGTGGACATCATCGTAGCGAACCTGCCGTATATCGCCCACGGCGAAGCCGGATCGCTCCAGCCGGAGGTCCGGCTCTTTGAGCCGCCGCAGGCCCTCTTTGCGGAGGGCGACGGCCTGGAGACGGTTGCGCGGCTCCTGAGCCAGACGTTCGCGCTGGCCCAGAGGCCCAGGTGGCTGGTGCTGGAGCTTGGCGAAGGGCAGGCCGAGCGGGCGGCGGCCATAGCCAAGGGCTATTTCCCAACGGCGACGGTGACGGCCTACCGCGATCTGGGCGGCATGGAGCGCGGGCTTATCATTGGGTTGTGAGAGGGCGGGGCGGCCTTCTCCCGTGCCAGGCACGGTCGTCCCTCGGAAGGGATAGGCCGATCCCTACTAGGATGGGACAGAGGAGAGGAGCCAAGTGCCGACGCTCTATCTGGTAGGGACGCCCATCGGCAACTTGGAGGATATCACCCTTCGCGCGCTGCGCATCCTCAAGGAAGCGCCGCTGGCGGCGGCTGAGGATACGCGAAGGGCCAAGGTCCTCTTCCAGCGCCACGGCATCTCGACACCCCTTGTGAGCTATCACGAGCAGGGGGCCGGCGGCAAAGTTGCCCAGCTTCTGGAGCGCCTGCGCCGGCATGACGTGGCGCTCATCACTGAGGCGGGCATGCCCTCCATCAGCGACCCGGGCTTCGGCCTGGTGCGCGCGGCGATCGAGCAGGGCATCCGGGTGGAAGTCATCCCCGGCCCTTCGGCGGTGCCGACAGCCGTCGCGCTCTCCGGCCTGCCTTCGGACCGCTTCACCTTCATCGGCTTCCTGCCGCGCGCGCCCGGCGAGCGTCGCAGGCTGTTGGAGTCGTTGGCGCGCCAGCCGTGGACGCTGGTGGCCTTTGAATCGCCGCACCGGGTGCAGGGCGCGCTGAAGGATATCGCCGCGATACTCGGCGCGGAGCGGCCCATCGCGGTCTGCCGGGAGCTAACGAAGCTCCATGAAGAGGTCTTCCGCGGGACGGCGCAGGAGGCGGCGGAGCGCTTCGCCGCGCCGAAGGGGGAGTTCACACTGGTCATCGGCGGGGCGGGCGAAAGCGCGCCTGCGGCGATGGCGGAGCAGGATGTGGCGAGGCTCGTGGAGCAGTTCCGCCGGAGCGGCGTGGCGCCGAACGAGGCGGTGGGCGAGATCGCGCGGCAGACGGGCAGGCCGCGGCGCGAGGTCTATCAGCTGTGGATAGGGAAAGCAAAAGGCCCCCGATAGCCGGGGGCCTTTTCATGCGCGCTATGGCGGCTTGCGCTATTCCAAGAAGTCTTTAAGCTTCTTGCTGCGGGTGGGGTGGCGGAGCTTCCGCAGGGCCTTGGCCTCGATCTGGCGGATGCGCTCGCGGGTGACGTTGAACTCGCGGCCCACCTCTTCCAAGGTGCGGCTGCGGCCGTCTTCCAGCCCAAAGCGAAGCTGGAGGACGCGGCGCTCGCGGTCGTTCAGCGTCCCTAAGACGCGCTCCACCTGCTCCTTAAGGAGCTGGTGGGAGGCGGCATCGGCGGGCGCGAGGGCGGTGCGGTCTTCAATGAAGTCGCCCAGGTGGCTGTCTTCCTCTTCGCCGATGGGCGTCTCAAGGGAGACGGGCTCTTGGGAGATCTTGATGATTTCCCGCACCTTCTCCGCCGGGATGTCCATATCGGCGCTGATCTCTTCGCTGGTGGGCTCGCGGCCGTACTCCTGGACCAGGCGGCGGCTGACGCGGAGGAGCTTGTTGATGGTCTCCACCATGTGGACGGGGATGCGGATGGTGCGGGCCTGGTCGGCGATGGCGCGGGTGATGGCCTGGCGGATCCACCAGGTGGCATAGGTGCTGAACTTATAGCCTTTGCGGTATTCGAACTTCTCCACGGCACGGATGAGGCCGATGTTCCCTTCCTGGATCAGGTCCAGGAGGGACATGCCGCGGCCGATGTACTTTTTGGCGACGCTGACCACCAGGCGGAGGTTGGCCTCCGTCAGGTGGCGCTGGGCGCGGTTGCCTTCGTCCCGCAGGCCGTTGAAGTGGCTGCGGAAGCTGGGCTCGTGGCTGCGAAGCTCCTTGCGGACGGCCTCCCGCTTGAGGTCATGGGAGATGGCGTTGACGGGGACCTCTTCGCCGATGATGTCCACGGCGTCCGGCGGCAGGAGGCGCGCGTTGACGGCCATCTGGACGATCTCGTCCCGAACGGCGATGGTATCGGCGCCCCGCTGCTTGGCGATGGCGGCCAGGGCTTCGGGGTTCGGCTCCCCTTCCAGCTTGGAGGCAAGGCCGCGCTCGCCCGTCAGGACGCCCAGGGCCGGGTTCTTGGTGATCTCCAGGTTCTTGGCGAAGGCGGCCAGGAGCGGCTGGGAGGCTTCGACCTGCTCCAGCATCATGACGACGATTTCCCAGGCGTCAGGCTGGCGGTTATTGGCCTCTTGGAAGATCTTCTCGAGCTTGCGCAGGTGGCGCGTGGCCTCCATCTTGCGGGCCAGGACGCGCTCGTCCTGGGCGGTCAGCAGGCTCACGCGGCCGATCTCGCGGAGATACATGCGGACGGGGTCGTCCAGCATCTCATGGTCTTCGATGCGGATGGCGGCTTCCAGGTCAACTTCGGGCTCCTCCGCCAGGTCCTTCTCGTTCGGCTGTTCCTGGTCGGGACCCGCCGGCTCCTTCTCCATGTCAACAAGGTAAACGCCGCCGATCTCCTCGTCCTTGCCGTTCTTGCCGACGATGAGCTCCAGGACGTCTTTCTTGGAGGTCTTGCCCTTGGAGACTTTTGGGGTCTTGAGGCCGGACTTTTCTGCAGAGGCGGTGGGCGCGGCTTTCGCCGCAGGAGCGGCCTTCGCGGGCGCGGGAGCCTTGGCAGGCTTTACAGCCTGGGCCTTCTCCGCCGCCTTGGGGGCGGCCTTGGCGGGAGCAGGCTTTGGAGCCTGCTTGACGGCCTTGGCAGGAGGCGCAGCCTTGCCCTTGGTTGCGGGCTTAGGCAGGGCCTTTACCGCCTTCTTTGGCGGCGCCGCTTTGACGGCCTTCTTGATCGGCTTGGGGGCGGGTTTGGCCTTGCCCTTGGTTGCGGGCTTGGCTTTGGGGGCGGCCTTTGCTGGGCGCTTTGGAGCAACCTTGGCCTTCACGGGCTTCTTGGCAGGCGCAGCCTTGACCGTCTTCTTGGGCGCCTTGGCGGCGACGGCCTTCTTTGGCGCAGGCTTGGCGATGCGCTTGACCACCTTGGGCTTGGAGACCTTTTGGGGCGCGGCGGCTTTGGCCTTGGCCGGTTTGGCCGCCTTTGCCTTCGGCTTGGCCTTCACCGCCGCCTTTTTCGCCGCCTTTTTCACTGGTGCCATCTTGGCTTTATTGGGCATCTTTCCCCACCGATCTTCAGTATTCCCTATTAGGCTTACGCGCCGCGACCCGCCGGCAGATTCCGGCTCTGATGGATGCCCGCGAGCCGCTGTCGCAACTCTTCGGCCCGCCGCATCAGCTCTTGGACATCCTCCGGATCGTCCGGATGTTCCTTCTCCGTCTGTTCACTCATCTGGCCCTGCAGGAGGGCCATCTCGAATCTCACTTTGCGCTCATCCAGCCGCATCACGCAATCGGCCAGGCCTGCTTCACGCTGGCCGTAGGCCGGAGGCATCTTGAAATCGTTGAGCGCCTCCAGGTGGCCGACCAGAACCTCGTCTAATTCCCTTTGCAGATCCTCTACATTTTTGATGGCGATGAGACGCTTGAAGATTTCGGCGTTGGCGGGGTTGATGAAGTGTTCCGGCGTCAGCTCCTCCGCGCGCTTGCGGAGCTCCGGGAAGTGCAGCAAGGTGGCAAGGCAATACTCCTCTAAGGATTCCTTGGGCGCAGGGTCGGAGTAGGGAGCGCTGACAGGAGCGGGCCCCTTTCTCGGCCTATAGCCGCCCTTGGGAGATACCGGCCCGCCCACAGCGCGCCAGATGATATTTTCGTCCTCTTTCAGCAAGAGCGCAAGCTTTTTCACCCGCTCCTGCTGCATAAAGACGCCGGGGGAGCCTTGAATCAAGGGCGCTAGGCGCTTGGTGATCTCTGTCTTCCCCTGGGCCGTCGCCGGGTCAAAGCGCTTGACGATGGCGTCAAAGACGTAATCCACCACTGGGGTGGCCGTTTCGACGAGACGCTTCCAGCCCTCCGGGTCTTCGCGGATGATTTCGTCGGGATCGCGCCCCCTGGGGAGGTTCATCACCCGGAGCTCGGGCTGTTTGGCGGCTGGGCCTGTCAGCACCGGGCCGGACTGGCTTTTGGCCTGGGGGCGATCAAAGATGCGCCAGGAGGACTCCAAGCTCCGCAGGGTGGCCTCATCCCCAGCGGCATCGGGGTCCAGGGCGAGAACAAAGCGGCTGGCGAGCTTGGTGAGAGCGCCCACCTGGCGCTCAGTGAGGGCCGTGCCCATGGAGGCGACGACGTTGGCATAGCCGTGCTGGTGGGCGGCCAGGGCGTCCATGTAGCCTTCCACGATGATGCCAATGCCCTCCTTGCGGATGGCGTCGCGGGCCTTGTGGATGGCGTAGAGGACGCTCCCCTTTTCAAAGACCTCCGTTTGGGAGGTGTTGATGTATTTAGGGTTCGAATCGTCCATGGCGCGAGCGCCGAAGCCGATGTAATCGGCCCGCTCATCCTGGATGGGGATCATGAGGCGGCCACGGAAGAAGGAGCCGATGGAGCCGTCGTCGCGCTCCTTCAAGAGGCCGCTGGCGATGAGCTCCTTCTCCAGAAAGCCTGCGGCCTTGAGACGCTGTTCCAGGAGGCCCGGCTGGTCTATGCAGTAGCCGAGGCGGAACTCTTCCATGGCGTCATAGGAGACGCCGCGCTTCTCCAGGTAGTCGCGGACAAAGGCGGCCTCCTTGGTGTGCATGAGGGTGTCATGGAAGAAGAGCGCGGCGGCGCGGTTCAGGGCCTTGAGCCGCTCATGGCTCTTGGCCTTCTCCCTGGAGAGGTGGACGGGCTCCAGCGCGATGCCGGCCTTCTGCGCCAGCATCCGCAAGGCCTCGCCGAACTCCACGCCGTTCTTTTTCATCGCGAAGCGGAGGACATCGCCGCCGGTGTTGCAGGCGCCGAAGCAGTGCCAGGTCTGGCGGTCCGGCGAGACGATGAAGGAAGGCGTCCGCTCCGAATGGAAGGGACAGGGCGCGGACCAGTTCCGCCCCGCCTTCTTAAGGGGGACGGACTCGCTGATGTAGTCCACGATATCTATCTTGGCTTTTATATCGTCAACAACGGTCATAGTGAGAAGGGGTATACCACAATTCGCGCTGCTGATGGTGAGAGGGCCATGTGGCGGTTCCGGAGGCGGGGTTAGCGCGGCAGGGAGAGGGGGACGCCTTGCTCCCAGAAGCCCGTGGTGCAGCCGGGCTTGACCGCTTCGGCGACGAGGAGGGCATAGCCGTCCGTCATGCCGGAGATGTAGTCCAGGGCGCGGCGCTCGGGCGGCTCGCCGGGGATGCTGTAATCGTCCGGGACGCTAGCGGGATGCGCGAGGAAGTGGCGGTAGAGGAGGCGGATGATCTCCCGGGCGCGCTCCGCCTGGTCGTTGGCGCTGGCGGGCTCGTAGACGCGAGCGAAGAGGAAGTCGCGCAATCCATTGGCGGCGGCGCTGACGCGGGGGCTCATGCGGATGATGGGGATCGAGCCATCGCTCGCGGCGGGTTCGCCGGCGGCGGCCCACGAGGTTTCGGTGAGGTCGCGCACCAGGGTGGGTATCCATTCGGCGCGCGTCCTGCCCAGAACGCCGGTGACGGAGGCAGGGATATCGGCCTCCGTAATCATCCCGGCGCGGACGGCATCTTCCGTATCGTGGGTCACATAGGCCAGGGCGTCGGCTATCTTGGCGATCTGCCCTTCCAGGGTGTCCAGCCCTTCCGCCGCCTGGCCTTCGATGCCTCCGCGCCCTTTGGAGTGGCGCAGGATGCCCTGGCGCACCTCCCAGGTGAGGTTGAGCCCCTTGCCGCCGTTCTCCAAGAGCTCGATGACGCGGACGCTCTGGCGGTTGTGGCGGAAGCCGGAGCCGGAGACTTCGGCCAGCGTCGCCTCGCCAAGGTGGCCGAAGGGGGCATGGCCCAGATCGTGGCCCATGCAGACGGCCTCCGTCAGCTCTTCATTCAGGTTGAGGTTGCGGGCGACGGCGCGGGCGAGGAGCGAGACCTCCATGGTGTGCGTAAGGCGCGTGAGGTAGTGGTCCCCACGCGGGGCCAGGAAGACCTGGGTCTTGTGCATGAGGCGGCGGAAGGCCTTGGAGCGGACGATACGCTCGCGGTCCACGGCGTAGGCGTCGCGCGAGGCATCGGCGGCCTCCGGGCGCTCGCGGCCCCTGGTTGTGGCCAGGCGAGCGGCGTGAGGGGAGAGGGCGGCATCCTTGGAGCGGATGCGCTGAAGGATCGTCGAAGAGATGGCCATAGCGAAGCTTTCCCAAAGGAGAGAGCGGCGGGCTCCGGCGAGAGGGACGGGCGGGGAACGGGGCGTCTAGCTCTGCGGCGGGAGGATCTTCATCCGCTCTTCCACTTCGCCGATTATATCGCGAGTGCGGACGATCATGTCAGGGCTCACTGACACAGAAGTGATGCCCCAATCCACGAGCTTCGCGGTCAAATCGGGATAGAAGGAGGGGGCCTGGCCGCAGATGGAGGCGGTGATACCCCGGCGGCGGCAGGTGCCGATGATCTTCTCCAGGCACCAGAGCACGGCCTCGTTGCGCTCGTCAAAGAGCTCGGCGTACTTAGCGTTATCGCGGTCCACGCCCAGGACGAGCTGGGTAAGGTCGTTGGAGCCGATGGAGATGCCGTCCACGCCCTCGTCCAGGAACTGATCGAGCAGGATGACGGTGGCGGGGATCTCCACCATGATCCAGAGTTTGCCCTTGGCGACCTTGTGGTCGGCCAGGACCTTTTTTATCTGGCGCAGCTCGTTCGGCGTGCGGACGAAGGGGATCATGACGTTCAGGTTATCGAACTCCTGCTCCACCTTCTTGATGGCATCCGTCTCCAGGCGGAAGACGGCCTCGTCGGCCAGGTGGCGGAAGCAGCCGCGGAAGCCGATCATCGGGTTTTCTTCCTCATCCTCGTACTGCTTGCCGCCCTTGAGGTTGCGGTACTCGTTGGTCTTGAAGTCCGTGGTGCGGTAGGTGACGGGGCGCGGATAGAAGGCCTTGGCGAAGGCGCGGATGCCTTTGGCGAGCTTGTCCGTGAACTCCTGCCCCTTGCCCTGGTCCAGCATGTAGTGCGGATGCTCGCCGATGTGGGCGGCGATGAACTCGGCGCGGAGGAGGCCGACGCCGTCCACGTTCATGGCCGCGATCTGCTCGGCGCGCGCCGGGTCGGCCAGGTTCACATAGAGCTTGGTGCGCGTCTTTGTGTATTTGCCCACGGTTGCGATCTGCTGCGTCTCAAAATGCAGAATCCCCGCGTAGACCTTGCCGTTGGTGGCGTCCACCGTGACATCCTGGCCGGGCTTGAGAAGGCCCGTCGCGCCCTCCGCGCCGACGATGCAGGGGACGCCCAGCTCGCGGCTGACGATGGCGGCGTGGCAGGTGCGCCCGCCCTTGTTGGTGATGATGGCGGCGGCGCGCTTCATGGCGGGAACGTAATCGGGCGTGGTCATGTCCGCCACAAGAACATCGCCCTTCTTCACTTTGTCTATCTCGTGCGGCCCTTCAAGGATGACGACCTTGCCCGCGCCGACGCCCGGGCAGGCAGGCGCGCCTTTGACGAGGATGGGCGCATCGAAGCCGGCGGAGGCGGGCTTGGCCGCGCCCTGCTTGAGGGTGGTGATGGGGCGCGTCTGCAGGATATAGACGTTGCCGCGTTCGGTGGCCCACTCGATATCCTGCGGGTGCTTGTAGTGCGCCTCAAGATGCTTGCCAAGGGCGACGAGCTTGTGGACGAGGGCCTCATCGAGCTTGGGCGCGCGCACCTTGTCCCTGGGGATGGCGACCCTGTGGTTCGCGCCCTCCGGCCCCCTGCCGTTGACACTCCGGGCAAGCATCCAGTCCTGCGGGGCGACGGAGGACTTCTCAACCTTGGCCGTAGCCTTGTCTATAAGGTAGGTATCGGGCGTCACCTGGCCGGAGACGATGGCCTCGCCCAGACCGTAGACGGCTTCGATGAAGAGCTTGGAGGTATCGCTGGAGATAGGCTCGGCGGTGAACATCACGCCGGAGACTTCCGATTCCACCATGCGCTGGACGGGGACGGCGATGCCGACGCTCAAGTGGTCGAACTTGTTCTCCTGGCGGTAGAAGATGGCGCGCGCCTCAAAGAGGCTGGCCCAGCAGGCCTTGACGGCCTGGACGACCTCTTCCTCCCCAAGGATGTTGAGGAAGGTGCTCTGCTGTCCGGCGAAGGAGGCGTCCGGCAGGTCTTCCGCCGTGGCCGATGAGCGCACGGCGACATAGCCGCCGCCAAGCTGGCGATAGGCCTCCCGGACCTCTTCTACGATGTCCACCGGCATCTTGGCGGACAGGATGGCCGATTTGATGCGCTCGGCGGCCTTTTCCAAGGCGGCGGAGTTATGGACGTCCAGGCCCTGGGTCGCCTCCCGGATAAGGGAGCGCAGGCCCGCCTGGCCGATGAAATCGAAGTAGGCGCCGGCAGTGACGACGAAACCTGGAGGCACGGGGATGCCGTGGCGTGTCATCTCGCCAAGGTTGGCGCCCTTGCCGCCAGCCTCGGCCAGGTTCTCCTTGCCGACATCTTTGAACCAGCGCACCGCCGATTTGGTAACAGCCATGTCAGACTCCAAAGCTTGCTGTGGGGAAACCGCGCGAGGAGCAGCGTCAGATTCAGACGAGAGAGCGTGGGAGAGCTTCCGGTACATCCGTCGCCTCGTTCAGCCTGTGGGGTTACCGGCTAAACAAGGTTGTTGTTCCAAAACGATAGCTGGAGGGGCGGCTGTGCTGGACGGTCTTCTTCATATGCTCCTCCTGATGCTTCGGATCGCCGCCAGCCTGGGCTACAGGTGGCGACGCGGTGAAATTATGGCATGGGGGAGGGGCTATGTCCAGCAAAAAGTCCATCAATTTACCGAACCCACTCTGACGAGATTCGTTAGTTCCATGGTTCACAGACCCCATTGTTACAGGTATGTTACCGCTCGTCACGCCCATCTAACCGGCAGGGCAGCCAATCCCGCCACCTTGTGTAAATTAACGAGGCTGGATGCGCCTGGCAAAGGGCTGGATGCTTACCTTTTGCTATCATGACTCTCGATGAAGATAGACGCCCATACCAAGATATTCCCCCCCTCCTTTGCCCGCAGGCGCACGGCTCTAGCGAAGGCGGACGCGACCTTCGGCGACCTGTACGGCAGCTCGAAGGCAAAGCTGGCGAAGGCTGAAGAGCTCGTCCAGGCCCTTGATGGCTCCGGCTTCGATGCAGCCTGGGTCCTGAACATCGGCTGGCAGACCTACGCAGCCTGCCGGGAATCGAACGACTACATCCTCGCCTCGGCCAAGCGCTACCCCAAGCGGCTGGTGCCCTTCTGCTCCGTCAATCCCATGTGGGGCGCCCTCGCGGTCAAGGAGATCGAGCGCTGCGCCGCCCTAGGCGCTCGGGGCCTCGGCGAACTGCACCCGGACACCCAGGGCTACGATATCGCCAACGCGCGGGTGATGGCGCCGGTGATGGAGGCGGCGCGCAGGCGCAGGCTCATCGTCGCCGCGCACGCCTCGGAGCCGGTGGGCCACCGCTACCCGGGCAAGGGACGCGTGACGCCCGAGCGGTTGCTCGCCTTTGTGGAGACCTTTCCCAACCAGCCCATCGTGCTGGCCCATTGGGGCGGCGGCCTCCCCTTCTACGCCCTCATGCCGGAGGTCCGCAAGGCGCTCAAGAACACTTACTTCGATACCGCCGCTTCGCCCTTCCTTTATGAGCCAAAGGTCTTTGAGGCCGCGGCGACGCTCATCGGCCACGAGAAGATCCTCTTCGCCACCGATTGGCCCCTCATCGCGCAGCCGCGCCTGGGCGAGCAGGTGGCGAAGGCCAAGCTCCCCACCGGGGCGAAGCGCGCCATCATGAGCGAGAACGCCCGGCGGCTTGTGGGCTGACTCGTCCCCCTTTCCCTTGACTCGTTTTCGAGCCTCCCATAGGCTGTCACCACGCCCATGCTTCAGATAACGCGCCTCCTTTCCGTCGCCCATACCGTCACGGACGTTCCAGCCGCCGAAGAGCTGTACCAGCGCATCTTCGATGGGCAGGTCTTCCATCGCGGCAAGGCGGCTGTCACTGGGCGCACCGCCACGCACCTCCTGGTGAGCGAAGTCTGCTTCGAGCTTGTGGCGGCGACCAAGGAAGAGCGCGAATCGCCGTATATCAAGAGATACGGGGGCCTTTTCACCTCCATGCTCCTCGGCGTCAAGGACCTGAAGGCGGCCGAAGAGGCCTTGCACAAGGCAGGGGTGCGCACCATCGAGAGGCGAGCCCATTGCTTCACGGCCCACCCGGACGATATGCACGGCGCGCGCTATGAGTTCACGGACGCCCGCCTTCCCGGCGATCCGCGCAACGAGCCGGGTTGGAAGCCCGAGCGCTGGGCCGCCTCGCCCATGGGCATCCAGGGCCTGCGCTCCATGTCCGTCCTGGTGGAAGAGACGCGCGCGACGGAGCAATTCTGGAAGGAGGTCTTCCACGCCAAGCCCATAGGCGCGCTGGTGAACGGCGTCCACGCGAAGCTGGCCCTCCTCTATATGCTCGGCGGCGCGCAGTTCTCTGTCATCATGCCCGCCTCGCCCGATTCCACCCTGGCCAAGGTGATGAAGAGCCAGGGCGCAGGCATCCACAGCGTCGGCTTCAGCTCAACGGACATAGACAAGGCGGCAACCCATTTCCGCTCCAAAGGCGTCGGCGTCATGAAGGAGCAATCGCTCTACCGGCTCACCCTGCACCCGCGCTCCCTCATGGGCGCGCGCATCCTGGTGATGCGGCGGCCCAACCCCGGCGAGCCCGATTATGTGTGGAAGGCCATCCCCTCAAAGGGAGTCACCTACACATGAGCCGGGGCGCCCTCTCGCACATCGCAGTGCTGGACCTGACCCAGCACATCGCCGGGCCGTACGCCACCAAGTTCCTTGCCGATTACGGCGCGAACGTCCTGAAGGTCGAGCGCCCGGGGAAAGGCGACTCCTCACGCAGGCTCGGCCCCTTCCCAAACGACGTGCCGGATAGCGAGGCCAGCGGGACCTTCATCTATCTCAACGGCAACAAGAAGAGCGTCACCATCAATCTGGAAACGCATGGGGGGCAGGAGATCGTCCGGGAGCTGATGCGCTGGGCCACCCTCGTCGTCACCGGCCATTCGCCCGCGAGCCTGGAGCGCCTGCACCTGACCCATCGCGATATCGCCAAGGCCAACCCGCGCGCCGCATGCCTCAGCATCACCAACTTCGGCCTCACGGGCCCCTATCGCGATTACAAGGCCGACCACATGACCCTTTCGGCCATGGCAGGGTGGGCGCAATACCTGGGGCACAAGGACCGCCAGCCCCTGCAGCCTGGGATGAATCTCTCGCTCCTCGTCGCGGGCGTCCAGGCGGCCTCGGCGGCCGTCGCGGCCTGCGAGATGACGCGGCAGACGGGCCGCTCCCAGAGCGTGGACCTCTCCATCATGGAGACGATCAACCAGATGCTGCCCGGCTCCATGCTGCGCTATTCCATGACCGGCGCGGTGGAGACGCGCGGCATGTATCCCTTCCCCAGCCAGGGCATCTTGCAGTGCAAGGACGGCTATGTGGGCCTCAACTCCCTCACGGAGCGCCACTGGGAGCTCATGTGCGGCTGGTTGGGGATGGAAGATGCCCTGGCGGACCCGCGCTTCGCCACCGGCCCCGGGCGCTGGGAGCACTCCGCCTACCTGCGCCAGAGGGCGGAGGCCTACTTCGCCACGCGCACCAAGCAAGAACTCTTCCATGAAGGCCAGGGCTGGCAAGTGGCAACGGGCCTTGTCTCCACGCCCAAGGACGCCTTGGAATCGGAGCAGCTTGCGGCGCGCGACTACTACGTGACGACCCGCCATCCCAAGATGGGCGATGCCCTGCAGCCGGGCGCGCCCATCGGCCTCACGCGCTCGCCGTGGGCCCTGCGAACCCCCGCGCCGCGACTCGGCCAGCATAACGAAGAGGTCTTCTGCGGCATGCTCGGCCTCTCGCGCGGCGAACTTTCGCTGCTCCGCGAGCAGAGGGACATCTGATGCGCTACCCCCTCTCCGGCATCCGCATCATTGACCTGAGCCACTACTGGGCAGGGCCGTACGCCACCGTCCAGCTCGCCGGTTGGGGCGCCGAAGTCATCAAGGTGGAGTCCATCCAGCGGGTGGACGGCTATCGCGGCAGCGCCGCGGCCACGGGCGAGCACGCCTGGGAGAAGGGCCCCACCTATAACTTCATCAACATGATGAAGAAGGACATCACTCTGGACCTGACGCGCGACGATGGGAAGAAGGCGCTGAAGGAGCTGGTGCGCATCTCAGACGTGGTGCTGGAGAACTTCAGCGCACGCGTCATGGGCAACCTGGGCCTGGGCTATGACGACCTGAGGCCGATCAACCCATCGCTCATCATGGTCTCCATGCCCGGCTTCGGCAACGATGGCCCCTGGCGCAACTTCACCGGCTTCGCCTTCAACCTGGAACAGCTCTCCGGCATCGCGCACCATACCGGCTTCGCCGATGGCCCGCCCTGCAACATCGGCGCCGCGGCCGATCCCATCATGGGCATGCACGGCGCCTTCGCCGTCTTCGCCGCCCTCGAGCACAGGCGCGTCACCGGCCAAGGGCAGTTCGTGGACCTGGCGCACTTAGAGTCGCTTACGGCCTTCGCCGGGCCGTCCCTCCTCACCTACCAGCTCACCGGGCGCGAGACGATGCGCGCCGGCAACGATGAACCCCTGGCCGCGCCGCATGATTTCTACCCATGCCAGGGCAAAGACAAATGGGTCGGCATCAGCGTGCGCACGGAGGAGGAATGGCAACGCTTCGCCAATGCCATCGGTCGGCCCGAGTGGGTGAACGATGCTCGCTTCGCCAACACGCTGAGCCGCTACCGTAATAGGGAGGCCCTGGGCGCGCACATCGCCGCCTGGACCAGCCTGCGCACCCAGGTTGAAGCGATGGAGGCCCTTCAGCGCGCAGGCGTCGCGGCGGGCGCGGCCTTCGATGCTGTGCATCTGATCAAGGACCCGCATCTGGAGGCGCGCGGCTTCAACCAGTGGCTCGAGCGCGACCTCATCGGCAGGCAGCCCTACCCCGGCCTGCCATTCCATGTCCAAGGGGAGCCTGTGCCGTGGAAGCGTCCGGCCCCGATGCTCGGCGAGCACAACGAATACGCCCTACGCGAGCTGTTGGGGCGAAGCGACGCCGAGACGGCGCGGCTCGCGGCGGCGAAGATCATCGGGCGCGAGCCGTTGCTGTAAGGCTGCCGCAGCCTGGAACCTTTCGCCCGGAACGGCATCAAAGTACAATGGCGATTCGCGTGCCACATCGCAAGACTGAGGAGGCGTTTTCATGGCGGATGTAGTGATTCGCGCGACACGGAACGGCTCGTATCATGTGAAGGGGACCGTCGTCCTGCAGGACTCAGCAGGCAACCAGATCCCCACGGAGGGCGAGTTCTGGCTCTGCCTCTGCGGCCACTCCCAGAACAAGCCCTTCTGCGATAGCTCCCACAGCAAGATGAAGTTTGTCAGCATCGTCAAGAAAGAAGAAGTCAAACCCGGTTAGGAGAGAAGACCATGGCCCTGTTCGTTGTGAAGCATCAGCATCCCGCCGAGCGCTGCCCCGCCAAAGACCCCAAGATGGGACAGATGCTCCTCCATCACGTCTCCAAGGAGAACTCGGCAAAGATGGGCGTCAACATCCACGCCGATGCCGTGCTGGACGGCAAGCACACCTTTTACCTCATCCTGGACTCGGCGAACGAGGCGAAGGTCAAGCAGTTCATGACGCCCTTCTCCATGGCGGGAAGCGTTGAAATCACGCAGGCCAACCCCTGCGACGTTGTGGTGAACCGGCTCGGCTGCTAGAAATAAAAAAAAGGGCCTCTCCGTGACGGACAAGCCCTTCCGTTTCAAGCGATGATGCGGCTTACTTGAAGGCCTTCTTCAGGTTCTTCGAGACGTGCTCGACGCCCTTTTTGCCGATGTCCACATACGGCCACATGCTCACGAAGCCGTGGGTGACTCCGGCGTAGCACTTGTAGTCCACCGGCACGCCGTCCTTCTTCAGCTTCTTGGCGTAGGCGTCTCCCTCATCCCGCAGCGGGTCGAACTCCGCCGTGATGACCGTTGCCGGCGCGAGCCGCTTGAGGCTCTTCGCGTAGAGCGGCGCGACGTACGGATCCTTGGCATCCTTATCTGTCCGCATGTACAGCTTCCAGAACCACTCCATCATGCCGCGCGTCAGCACCGGCCCGGCGGCGTTCTCAACGTATGATTTGCGTGTGAAATCGCGGTCAATCACCGGGTAGATGCAGGCCTGGTGGGAGAGCTTGGGGCCGCCCTTGTCCCGCGCCATCACCGCCACGCACGCGGACAGGTTGCCGCCCGCGCTATCCCCGCCCACGGCCAGCTTCTTTGGGTTCACGTTCAGCGCCTTCGCATTGTCGTAGACCCACTTGGTGGCGGCGTAGCAATCGTTCACCGCCTTGGGGAACTTGTTCTCCGGCGCCAGGCGGTAGTCCACGGAGACACCCACACAGCCCGCGTTGTGCACAAAGTGCCGCACCAGGTGGTCCGTCAGCTCGATGCTTCCGATGACCCAGCCGCCGCCGTGGAACCAGACGAAGGCGGGGAACGGGCCCTTCCCTTTGGGCCAGGTGATGCGGATGGGGATCGGGCCGTGCGGTCCCTTGATCGTGCGGTCCTCCACCTTCGCCGGCTCCGGCGCGGGCGGGCGGGGCGCGGCCTGCACCATATTGCGCGCCTCCTGGGGCGTCAGCGTCTCCATCGGCACGGCGCGGACGTGCGCCATCATATCCACATAGGCCTTCATCTGGGGGTCAAGGGGCATGGCTCTCTCCATCGGGAAAGTCGGCGGCACTATACCACGCGCGCGGCGAACGCATCCAGTGAAAGATGAAAGAGAAGAGGGAGGGACGTCCCCTCCCTCTTGGTTCATTGCGGCGCGGTTGCGCTTACTGCGTAACGGTGATCGTCCCTGTCATGCTGGGATGCACGGCGCAGAAGTAGTTGATCGTCCCCGCAGTGTTGAAGACGATCGGCCCGGAGCGCTGGCTCCCATTCAAGATGCCGGTATCGAACCGCTGGACCGCCCCTTGCGAGGACGTGGCTGTATGGGGAGCGGGATCGCTGTTCGTCCAGGCTATCGCCGTCCCTCTGCGAATCGTGATCGTCTCCAGGGTGAAGCCGGAGATGAGCGATTCGCGCGTCTGCCCCCCTGGGGCGGGCGCTGAAGTCGCCGTCGAAGGAACGGGCGTGTTCGTGGGCGCCGGGGTGTTTGTGGCGGCTGGGCGCGACGTCGCGGTCGGCGACACAGGCGTGTTGGTCGCGGGCGCAGACGTTGCTGTCGCCGGTGGGCGGGTGGCCGTGGGCGGCGGAGCGGTGGGAACCGGCGTTGCCGTGGCGGCGGGCGCAGCCGTCGGCTGCTGCGGCGCTCGTGTCGCCGTCGGCGCGGGCTTGTCGTCGCCGCTGCACGCGGCCAGGGTCAACGTCAGGCCGATGGCCAAGGTGGAGAGGAAGAGCGCACGTCGCATAGCAGCCCCCTAGAGTAGCGTCGCTCTGGTATACGCGCTGAGACCCGCTGCGGATTGGCGGATTCAGTACGGCGTGCGGGGGTTCAGGCCTGCGAGGGAGTAGATCTCGCCGACGGCGAGGGCCTCGTCCTCTCAGCGGAAGAGCGGGTCCAGCGCCAAGGCATAGTCACGCTTGGAAAGGGCTGAACGGCCCCTCTCTTTCGGTGCCCCTGTACCGTTGAGCCAATTCGCCAGGCCCACAGCAGCTTTCCAAAGCCTAGTCATCGCCCCTCCTGCACTTTAGGTACGTCAAGAACGGGTCCTTCGGCCGTCTCGAGGATGTCCAGCTCCGCCCCGCGCAAGTGCTCGGCGAGATGCGCGCCAACGCTCGCCTTTATGACAAGCACCACCTCGCCCTCGTGCTCCACCGCCTGGTCGTCCTCCTGGCGCGCTCCCAAGACGAGGTGATAGTGCCCGTGCACGTCCGACCGCATGCGGATGACCTGCCCAGGCTCATGCTCCGTCTCATCCAAGAGACGCTTCAGCGCGGCGCGGGCCCGTTCCGTGAAGATGAGGGGCATGGCAGTCTTATGGCTCCTATCGCCACCAGGATAGCATCACAACGCCAGGTTGAAGCGCAGGAGTTGCCATCCCCTGTATCTTAACCCCAACTGCGGCTTGGACAATCTGCCGGATGCCAGGAGGCAGGTCTCGCGAGGCTATCCGGTCTCCCAGGGGGCCGTGACATTCCCAAAGAAACCCCTGAGCACCCTGGCCGTCCACTATTCGGATACCAGCATGCCCTACGGGCCGTTCACGGTGGGCGAAGGGATGCGCTTGGCCGTGGTGCGAAATCGTGAAGCGCAGCAGTATTACATGCACGATCCCGTGGGACGGAAGCCGGCGAACGGTCGGGGGCGGGAGTTCTACGGCGAAGCCTCCACGATCAGTTGGGAAAATGTCCCGGGCAGTCCGGCCGTGAGCGTGGAGATCGGCGCGGCATATCCGGACCGCGTTCAGACCATCGCCCTCTCGTAAGAACCGCAAAAGGCCTCTGTAAAAGCAAAGCGGCCGGTGACGGGGTCCCGTCACCGGCCGCTTTGTCTTACCGGACAGAGGTTGGATGGGTCTGCTTGGGCGAAGGGGAAAACCGTAACGACCAAGCGCCCCGCGCTACATCCCCAGCAGTCGCGCCACGCGCTCCCGGTGCAGGCTTGCGCTGCCGAAGAGCGCCTCTCCCATCTTCGCCCGCCGCGAATAGAGCGGCACCGGGTGCTCTTCGGAAAAGCCGATGGCTCCATGCGCCTGGTGGCCGTTCAGCATCACCTCGCGCACCGCATCGCTCACATAGGCCTTCGCCGTGGAGACGTCCAGCGCCGCATCGCGCCCCTGGCTATAGGCCCACGCCGCTTCGTATGTGATATATCGCGCCCCCTCCGTCTCCACCGCCATATCGGCGCACCGGTGGCTCACCGCTTGGAACGTCCCGATGGGCCTCCCGAACTGCACCCGCGTCTTCGCATACTCCGTCGTGATCTCCAGCATGCGCTGTGCCCCGCCCGTCATGGCGGCGCACGTGGCGATGGCTCCGCGCTGCAGCATGCGCTCCAGCAGCGTCCACGCATCCCCGGGCAGCGCATCCTGCGAAGGCACGGCCACGTTCTTCAGCTCCACGTGGCACTGGTGGTCCGCCGCCGTTGTGGAAAGATGCCGCACCGTCACCCCCGGCGCGTTGCGGTCAACCAGCAGCCAGAGCGGCTTCCCCGAGGCTGCCTCCTGCGCCAGCACCAACAGCATATCGGCAACGTGGGCATACTGCGCGAACTGCTTCTGCCCGGTGACCGTGTAGCCGTCCTTCGTCTTGTGCGCCGCCGTGGCGACCACATCGCGCACCCAGCCCAGGTCGGGCCTCCCATGCTCCATGTAAGCGACCGAAAGCACCAGCTCCCCGCCGGCCACGCGCGGGAGGATGCGACGCTGCTGCTCCTCGCTTCCGCCCTCCGCCACCGCCATCGCGCCCAGCGCCACCGTCGGGATCAGCGGCGTCGGCGCCAGCGCCTTCCCCATCTCCTCGATGATGATCGTCAGCTCCAGCAGGCCCAGTCCCGCGCCGCCGTGCGCCTCAGGCAGCGGGATGCCCAGCCAGCCCAGCTCCGCCATCTTCTTCCACAGCGCGGGCGGATAGCCGCGCGCATCATGCTCCATCGCCCGTGCCAGCTCCAGCGGCGCTTCCTTCGCCAGGAAGCTGCGCGCCTGCTCCTGCAGCATCCGCTCCTGCTCGCTCAGCGTGATATCCATCGCTACCTCGGAAGCCCCAGGCCGCGTGTCGCCACCTGGTCCTTCTGGATCTCCAGCGTCCCCGCCGCTATCGTCGCCGAGATAGACTTGCGCCATTCATACTCCAGCATGCCCGCCAGCGGCGCATCCGCCGTCCCTTCGGAGAGGCGCCCTTCCAGGCCGAGCGCCTCCATCGCCAGGTCTCCGGCGCGGCGCGTCATCAGGATATTGTGGATCCGCGTCAGCGAGGCATCGGCCGGCCCCGGCGATTCGCCCTTCTTGGACATCAGCGAGGCCAGGCGATAGTTCAGCGCCCGCGCCACTCGGTAGCGCGCATAGACGTCCGCCACGCGCTGGCGCAGCAGCGGGTCCTTCGCCAGAGATCGGCCGTGGGTCTCGCTCCGCTTCGCATAGGCGATCACCTCGTCCACCGCCCACTTCGCCGCCTCGTACCGCGCCAGGCCGATGCGCTCGAAGTTGAGCACGGCCGTCACCACGCGCCATCCCTCGTCCTTCGCCCCAAGCATCGCCGATCGCGGCACCCGCACATCCTCGAAAAAGACCTCGTTGAAGTCGTCCCCGCCCGCCATGCTCATGATGGGGCGCACCGTCACGCCCCGCGTCTTCATCGGCACGATGAAGACGGAGATGCCCTTGTGCTTCGGCGCGTCCTGGTTCGTGCGCGCCAGGAGGAAGCAGAACTCGGCGCGTTCCGCATAGCTCGTCCAGATCTTCTGTCCGTTGATCACATAGTCGTCGCCGTCCTGCGCCGCCCGCGTCTGCAGCGAGGCGAGGTCCGAGCCGAAGTTCGGCTCGCTGAAGCCCTGGCACCACAGCACATCCCCCTTGGAGATGCGCGTCAGGTGGTAGCGCTTCTGCTCCTCCGTCCCGAACTGCATGATCGTCGGCCCGATCCAGTTCGTGTTCATATACTGCGAGCCCCGCGGCTCCCCGGCCCGCGCCATCGCCTCGCGGAAGATCACCTGCTTCCACAGGGAGGCGTCCCCTCCGCCGTACTCCTTGGGCCACGCCATCGTGAGCCAGCCCTTCTTGGCGATCTTTTGGCAGAACTCCTTCGTGTACTCCCAGCCGCGCTCGCCGCTCGTGAACATGCCGCGCCACCACGGGGGAAGCTCCGCCTTCAGGAAATCGTCCAACTCCTTGGCGAAGGCCGCATCTTCCGCTGTCCAGGCGAAGTCCATCGTCCCTCCTGCCTTAGGCGAGCACGCCGCCATCGAGAAAGATCGTCTGGCCTGTGATGTAGGAAGCGGCGGGCGATGCGAGGTAGGCCGCCAGCAGCGCCACCTCCCGCGTCGTCGCGAGGCGACGCATCGGGATGCGCGACTCGATGGTCTGTTTGATGCGCGGGAAGTTCGGGTCGTTCTCCAGATACTCCACGCTCGTCACCCCGGGGCCGATGGCGTTCACCTGCACTTGGTGCTTCGCCCACTCAACCGCCAGCGAGCGCGTCAGCCCGGAGAGCGCCGCCTTGCTCGTGTCATACATCACGCGCTTCACGGAGGCCTTCACCGCGCCGATGGAGCTCATGATGATGACCTTGCCATCTTTGCGCTCCAGCATCTGCGGCCCTAGAGCGCGGATGCAATGGAAGACGCCCTTCAGGTTCGTGTCCAGCACCATGTCCCACTCCGCGTCCGAAGTCGGCTGGTAGTAGCTCGGGTCGCCCGATGCCGTCTCCGACTTGTAGCCCGGCAGCGGCACCAGCGGCTTGCCGAAGTTCACGCCGGAGTTGCAGACCAGGATATCCACGCGACCCAGTCCCTCGATGGCCGTCTTCGCCATCCTGTCCACCTCCTCCGCCTTCGCCACATCCGCCGCCGCGACGACGCACGTGCGACCCATCCCCCGCACCTGCGCCGCCACCTTCTCTAGGTCGGCCCCGCTCCGGGCCGTGACGCACAGGTCCACCCCGGCCTCGGCGAACGTGAGGGCGATCGCCTTGCCGATGCCTCGGCTCGCCCCGGTGATCACGGCCGTCTTCCCCGCGATCGAAAAGTCGGACAACGGCATCGGCGCTCCTTGCGGCTGGCCTGGGGCTAGCTGCTTTCCTTCAGGGCCCGGTGATGGTACACCGGTGGTATCGCACGGGCAAGATTCGGCGACTCCTCCCGTCGGATACGCCGCGTCTCCCAAAGCCGCGCCTGCCTGCCATGACGATTCTCGTCATGGCAGTATGAGCCTCATCCCCAGCGGCTTGATTTTCGCCTACGGCAGGAGCAAAATCCGCCAACCAACGCCCAATCGCATGCGAAGCATTGAGAGTGGAGGAGCTATGAAGTACAACGTCATCAACGCCGACGGCCATACCATCGAGCCACCCGATATGTGGCAGCGCTATATGCCCAAGAAGTTCCATGACCGGATCCCTAAAGTGGTCAAGGACAAGAAGGGCGGCGACGCCTGGCAGTTCTATCCGGACGTCCCCTCCAGCGCCATCGGCATGGTCACCACCGCTGGCAAGCGCTATGAGGACTTCCACTGGTACGGCTCCACCTATCAGTCCATCAACAAGGGCTGCTGGGACGGCAAGTCCCGAGTCCAGGAGATGCTCTTCGATGGCGTGGACGCTGAAGTCCTCTATCCCTCCCAGCGCACCATGACCTACTTCACCGGCAGCGACGACCTGGAGTTCCACCGCGCCGGCGTGGACGCTTACAACAAGTGGATCTATGAAGAGTTCTCAGGCGCCGACCATAAGCGCCTCATCCCCATGTACCAGATGCCAAACCTCGGCCTGGAAACGGCCGTCACGGAGCTCAAGCGCGCGCGCAAGGAGGGCTTCCGCGGCGTCATCCTCACCCACTATCCCAGCGGCAAGCCCAATATCAGCAAGGACGACGACCTCTTCTGGGCCACGGCGCAGGAGATGGGCCTCCCCGTCCACATCCACATCAACATCGGCGGCGGCGAGCGCAACGCCCGCGAAGCGGCCATCAAGGCCGCCCAGTCTTCGGAAGACCTCAAGCGTCTCCTCGGCGGCATCCCCTTCGGCAACTTCCCCAACGCCTGCTCTGAGATCATCCACTCCGGCGTCTTCGATCGCTATCCCAAGCTCAAGATGGTCGGCGTCGAAGTCCAAGCCGGCTGGATCCCCGCCGTCCTCGCCTGGTGGGACGATCGCTACTGGCGCAACCGCACCATGGCCCACTGCGAGCTCAAGAAGCTCCCCAGCCAGTACTTCTTCGATAACTGGCTCGTCACCTTCATCATTGACCGCTTCGGCGTCAAGAATCGCCACGATATCGGCGTCCAGACCATGATGTGGTCCACGGACTACCCCCACCACGGCTGCGATTGGCCCTACACCCGCAAGGTCATCAATGAGATGTTCGATGGCGTCTCCGAGCCGGAAAAACACCAGATCCTCTGCGGCAACGCCATGCAGCTCTACGGCCTCAAGAACGACCCGGAATAACGGCTAGTTCGATCCAGCGGCCTCGCACGAAAGGCTCCGGCTGTGCGCCGGAGCCTTTCTCTTTCCCCCGGGTCTTTCCGGGCGTGCTGGTATACTGCACATGACTCTTTCCGGGAGCAGACCAGTGCCAAGCCGTCACGCCGATTGGCTCGCGCAGGCCAAGCGCGACTTCGACCACGCGGAAGACGCCGCGAAAGCAGGCCACTTCGAATGGTCATGCTTCGCCGCCCATCAAGCGAGCGAAAAGGCGCTCAAAGCCCTCTTCCTCAAGCGTGGCATGCGCGTTGTGGCCGGTCATTCTCTCAGGCAGATGCTTGAGGCGCTGAAGCGTCGCGAGCGCGTGCCGCTCGAATTGGGCGAATCGGCGCGTCTCCTCGATAGGCACTACATCCCGTCGAGATATCCAGATGCCCACCCTGCAGGAGCGCCCTTTGACTACTACACAAAGGCAGAGGCGGCCGAAGCGGTCATCCATGCCCGCAAGATCGTCCGCTTCTGTGAAAATCATATCGCTTGACCGCCGGCGCGCCCGCGATCAAGTCCGCGCCGCCGTGCGTCGCCTCGCGGCGCGCCGCCCGGAGGTCCTTCGCGCTCTCTTGTTCGGCTCCCTCGCCCGCGGCGATGCCGTCCCAGGCAGTGACGCCGATGTCCTGCTCGTGCTCAAGCACAGCGCCAAGCCCTTCATGAAGCGCTTCGACGACTACAGGCTTCCGCCCGTCGGCATCCCCGTTGACCTCTTCGCCTATACGGAGGCCGAACTGCACAAGATGCAAAGCGAGGGCAACCAGTTCATCGCCCACGCCCTGGCCGAGGGCGTGGAGATCTACCGCCGCCAAGGCGCCTTACCCCGCGACTGAGATCTCCGGCTCCACGATCACGTCACTCTCCACCGAATTGGAGATGAAGCACTTCTCTTGCACGAAGCTCGCGATCTCCTGCGCCTGCGCCAGATGCTCCTGGCCCTTCACCACGATCTTCGGACGCACCGTCACCTTGCTGATGATTTGCACCCCGGAGATTGGCTCCAGCACGCCTTCGGCGGCGCTGGTGTACGAAGCCAGCTCCACCTTCCGCGAGCGGCAGTAGGCCAGGTACGTCAGCATCAGGCACGTCTCGATGGCGGCGATGTACAGGTTCTCCGGCGTCCAGTTCCCCTCAGGCCCCTTGAACTCCGGCGGCGACGATACCTTGATATCCGGCTTCCCAGGCGCCGAGAGCACGCCCTCCACATCCCTCTGCCACCGCAGGCTCGTGTTGTAGATGAACGACTTCGGCCGTGTCGTCATGGTCGTGCCTCCTCACTGAAAAGCCGTCATCGCCAAAAGCTCTCGGCGAAATCATGAGGGGAGGGTTTGTGACCCTCCCCTCGCATCGTCTTCTGCCGAAACGGCCGCTATTCCCTCTACAACCCCTTGGACGCGATGAAATTCGCCAGATCAGCCACCCGGCAGCTGTAGCCCCACTCGTTATCGTACCAGCCCACCACCTTCACCATCGTGCCGTCCATCACCATCGTCAGTGGCGCGTCGAAGATGCAGCTGTGCGCATTCCCCTTGAAATCGCTGCTCACCAGCGGCTCGTCCGAATACTGCAGGATGCCCTTCATCGGGCCGTCCGCCGCCTTCTTATAGGCCGCGTTCACTTCCTCCACCGTCACCTTGCGCCCGACCTCCACCACCAGATCAATCACGGAGACCGTCGAGGTCGGCACCCGGAAGGCCAGCCCGTGCAGCTTGCCTTGCAGCTCCGGCAGCGCGAGGCCCACGGCCTTCGCCGCGCCCGTCGTCGTCGGGATGATGTTCATCGCCGCCGCCCGCGCCCGTCGCAGATCGCTGTGCACCACATCCAGGATCTTCTGGTCGTTCGTGTACGAATGCACCGTGCTCATCAAGCCGTGCTTGATCGTGAACGTATCGTGCAGCACCTTCGCCAGGGGCGCCACGCAGTTCGTCGTGCAGGAGGCGTTGGAGACGATCGTATGCTTCCCCGGCGCAAAAACCTTGTCGTTCACGCCCAGCACCAGCGTCTGGTCCTCGCCGCTGGCCGGCGCGGAGATGATCACCTTCTTCGCGCCGCCCTTCGTGTGGCCCGCGGCCTTGTCCGCGTCCGTGAAGACGCCCGTGGACTCGATCACCAACTCAGCCCCCACATCGCGCCAGGGGATCTTCGCCGGGTCACGCTCCGCGAAGACCTTGATCGTGCGCTCGTTCACCACCAGGTTCCCGTTGCTCGCCTCCACCTTCCCGGGGAACTGGCCGTAGTTCGTGTCGTACTTCAGCAGATGCGCGTTGGACTTGGCGTCCGTCAGGTCGTTCACCGCCGCCACCTGCAGCGTGCCGGGGTACCGCTCGTGGATCGCCCGGAAAACCTGCCGTCCGATGCGGCCGAAGCCGTTGATGCCGATCTTTGTCGCCATGCGCCTCTCCTTGCGCCGCCCTCGGCGGCCGTGCGCGCCTCTGGAACGCGCCTCTGGGAAGTTGCTTGCCTTTCTGGGGCGCGTCCACTCTACCAAAGGCCCTCCGTCAGAGTCAATTTTCACTCCTGGCGCCATGGAACCTTGGCGAAGGCCCGCGCATCTAGTACGGTAGTGTCCGTCGCTAGACCCATCGCCGAAAGGACAGGCTCAGAAAGCCCGATCATGCGCCTCTCCGCTCTCCTTATCGCCATCGCCGCCGCAGGCCTCCTCCTCATTTCCTGCGGAGGCGACTCCGCCGTCAAACTTCCCCTTGCGCTGCAAGATGGCGGCATCTCGCCCGGCGGCGCCTCCTCCGGCATCTATCCCATCGCCCTTCGCCCAGGCGAGCCCTTCACTGCCACCTACGTCATCCGCAATCCCAACACGAAAGCGGTCAACGTCCGCCTCGGTCTCTCCATCATCGGGCCGGACGGCGCGATCCCCGATCGCCTCCGTGAGGCCTCGTGCCCCGTTCCCGCCCAGGCCGAACGGCACGTCTGCACGCGCCCCTTCATCGTTCCCACCAACGCCCGCCCGGGCCGCTACGCCGTGGACTTCGAGCTCTGGAGCGGCGCCACAACGCTTCCCAGCTCCGTCCGCTACGCCTCGGCAAGTCACGCCGATTGGCTCACCATCGCCGATCGCGACACCCGCCTCGCCGCCATCGCCGAACGCTACGCCCCTGCGCTTCACCTAGCCCGACGCGATTTCGCCCCCATGCCCGTGGACATCCTCCTCGATCACTCCTCTCTCCGCCTCTCGCGGGACACACAGCCTGTTCTCCGGCGCCCTTCCTCCGCACAGCTGATCAACAGCATATGGAACAAGCCCACCTCATTCCTCGATGTGCCGGACCTTGAGCCCAAGGGCAACCGCATCCTGGACCATACGGGTGCCCGCAACCTCTACAACGCTATCCTTCGCGAGAACAAAGGCCGCTACCCCGTCACCCTCTATGCCCGCGCAGGCGCGAAAGACGGCAGGTTCTTCATCCAGTACTGGCTCTTCTATTTCTTCAACGACTACTACAACGACCATGAAGGCGATTGGGAATGGCTCCAGGTCAACTTCGCCACCGACGACCTCGCCGCCATCGCCTCCGGCACGCCCCCGGTCGAGCTCGTCTACTCGAGGCACGGCGTCGGCGCGGCGCGTCCCTGGCCCGCCGTCGAAAAGCTCGGCTCAGCGCCCGTCGTCTATGTCGGCGCCGGCTCCCACGCCAACTACTTCGATGACGAAGACGAGCGGCAAGACTCCAAAAGCTCCCACAACGAAGATGAAACCTACGAAGATCGCACCTTCACGCCCGATGAATACGTCATCGCCCTCATCAGCGACGACGCTCCCTGGCTCCAGTTTCAAGGCATGTGGGGCGAGCAATCCCTCCCCAGCGGCTTCTCCGGCCCTCGCGGCCCCATGTGGCAGCGCCTCGAAAACGGCGCCCGCGACCCCTGGAACGACCCCTTCGGTTGGTATCCCTCCACGAGGTAACTCCATCCCCATCGGGCGCATCACTGCGCCCTTACCCTCTCCCAACTCCGATTCATCGGAGCGGCCGGGAGAAAGCACTCACAGGTCGAGTCATCGAGATCTGTCCTCAGGCCGGACCTTCGGCCCCGATGCCGCATCGGGGGTGCGGCCTCCCTCCGCCTCTCCTCGACACACCCCGGCGCGAAAGCTAAAATACCGCCGAAGGAGCCAGATGCCCACCGACCTCAAGCAGACCATCGCCCGCATCACCCCGGACGTCGTCTCCCTCCGCCGCGACCTCCACATCCACCCCGAACTCTCCTTCCACGAACAGCGCACCGCCCAGGTCCTCGCTAAACACCTGGAAAGCCTCGGCATCCCCGTCCAGACCGGCGTCGGCAAAACCGGCGTCGTCGGCCTCCTCAAGGGCGGCGCAAAGGGCAAGACCGTCGCCCTCCGCGCCGATATAGACGCCCTCCCCATCACCGAAACCGCCGACCGCGTCTATCGCTCCAAGAACACCGGCGTCATGCACGCCTGCGGGCATGATGGCCATGCCGCCATCGTCGCCGGCGCCGCCTACGTCCTCTCCAAGTTGGCCCCCGAGCTCAAAGGCCAGGTCAAGTTCATCTTCCAGCCCGCGGAAGAGACGGCCAACGGCGCGGTCGCCATGATCCAGGACGGCGCCATGAAGAACCCCAAGCCGGACGCGATGGTCTCCATCCACCTCTGGAACTACCTCCCCGTCGGCACCGTCGGCCTTCGCAGCGGCGCCCTCTGGGCCAGTGTGGACGATCTCCGCATCACCATCCGCGGCAAGGGCGGCCACGGCGGCCTGCCCCACCAGACCATTGATCCCATGCCCACCGCCGCCCAGATCGTCATGGCCTTCCAGCAGCTCGTCAGCCGCGAAGTCTCGCCCTTCCATCCCGTCGTCCTCACCGTCGGCTCCATCAAGGGCGGCACCGCCTACAACATCATCCCCGAGCAAGTCACCATGAGCGGCACCCTCCGCACCTACGATATGAAGCTTCGCGACCACCTCATCGGCCGTATCGAAGGTCTCATCAAAGGCATCTGCCAGGCCATGCGCTGCGAGTACGACTTCGAAGCCCGCTTCTGCTGCCCACCCCTCGTCAACGATCCCAAGCTCACCGAGTTCGTCCGCGGCGTCTGCGCCAAGGCCTTCGGCGAAAAGCGCGTCGTCACCGTTGACCAGGCCACCACCGGCGACGATGTCGCCTACTTCTTCGATCACGCCCCCGGCTGCTACATCATGGTCGGCTCCGGCAATCTCAAAAAAGGCCTGGACAAGCCGCACCATCATCCCCAGTTCGACTTCGATGAAGCCGCCCTTCCGGTCGGCGTCGAAGCCCTCGTCCGCAGCGCCCTCGCCTACCTCAACGGCTAGCCGCGACGCCGCGCCAAGAGCCCGTGCCCTCTGGCCCGGAGCGGGCGCCTTGGGAATCGGACCCGTTGTCCAAAGCGGTCCTTCTTCGCCCTGTCCCTGGAATTGAGCTTCGGTGCCTTCTGTGCTACCGTGGCCTCCGATTGGCCTCGGTGCCTGCCATGAAGCCATCAACATCTTCGACTACGAAGCTCTGGCGAAGGCGCGTCTCCCAGGCCCCACCTACGACCACATCGCAGGCGGCGCGACGGATGAAATCACCTCTCCGCCCGCGCAGTGGCCGCTGATGTCAGCGCGCGGTCCTTTCTGAAGGACTCCGTGTGCTTCACCGGAGCGCGCGCCCTTAGCCTCACTTCACCCCGTACAGCGCCGCCGCGTTCCCGTACACCATCGCATCCCGGTCCGCCGCGGGCACGCCCGCGAACTGCTCGTCTATCGCCTTCCGCGAATGCGGCCACGTGCTGTCGCTGTGCGGGTAATCGTTCGACCACATGATCACGCTGATCCCGATCGTGTGCCGCTCCCGCACGCCCACCGGGTCCTCGATGAACGTCGCGCGCACCTGCCGCTGGAAATAGTGGCTCGGCTTCTCGGGCAGCCGCAGCTTCGTCCAGTGCCGGTGCCGCTCGTATACGTTGTCCATCCACGGCACAAGAAAGGCCATCCAGCCCACTCCCGATTCCACGGAGACCACCTTCAGCTCCGGGTGCCGCTCCAGCACGCCGGAAAAGAGCATACTTGCGATCGGCTCCGCCATCACCGCCTTGTTCGTGGAGAGCCGCACGAAGAAATTCCGGTCTATCCCCGCCGTCACCGGGCGCGTCCCCAGGTGCATGTGCGCCGGCATCTCCAGCTCCTCCAGCGCCGACCACAGCGGCTCGTACACCCGGTCCAGGTACGAGCGGTCCCCCGGCGCGATCGTCGGGATCGCGGGGATCGCCACGCCGCGCAAGCCCATCTTCCGCGCCCGCCTCGCCTCGCCCACCGCAAGCTCCACGTCCCAGTGCGGTATCTCCGCGATCCCGATCAGCCTGCCCGGCGCGACCTTGCAATAGTCGCCCAGCCAATCGTTATACGCCTGCATCAGCGCAAAGCGGAACGGCCTATCCTCCGTCTTCAACCGGACGCCGCCGCCGCTCCCGCTCCCGAACAGCACATCCGCCTGGATGCCGTCCGTATCCATATCAACAAGGCGCGCCTTCGCGTCATACCCGCCCGCCCTGCCCTCCTGATAACTCTTCGCATCCGCCTTGTAGTTCTCATAGCCCATCCCAGCCACCGAGGCCAGCATCTCGAATTTCTCCTCCCGCCCCTCAAAAACGGCGACCTCCTCGCCGCCCTTCTCAAAGACCTTCGGCGCCCGGTCCCGATACTCCCGCGGCAGCCGCTCGGCATAGATCGCCGGCGAAGGATTCACGTGCGAATCTGCTGAAATGATGCGATATGGTCTGCTCATGGCCAAATTGTATACCACGCCCTCGCTCCATCTCGCCACACCGCAACCCCGCTCACACTACCCTCTCCCCCATCATCCTGAGCATCGGCGATGGTACTTGCCACAACAAAACGGCCCTACGCTCCCTGGGTTGCCCTCGCAACCCAACCACTGGACTGGGCTGCTCCAGCAGCCCCTATCCCTCCCCTCGCAGGGGAGGGACCAAGGGAGAGGTCTCCCCCTACAACCCCCCCGCCAACGACTTCATCACCAACCCCGTCGGCAGCTTCGGATGGAAATACGTCGCCTTCGGCGGCATCCTCTCCTGCCGGTCGGAGACCTCCTTCAGCCCAGCCATCGGCACTGCGTGCGGAAGGAAAGCAACTTGATAGCCCCCCTTGCCCACCAGCTCCACCGCCTCCATCGCATCCTTCGCGAAGGTCAGCCTCCCCTCCTTCTCCGCCTCCTCCTCCTTCACGCCGAGCGTCGGCAGCAGGATAAGCTCCCGAAAGAGCGTCGCCCCCAGGCCCGCCCACGACTTCGAATGGTCGCTTCCCGCGATCTTCTCGATCACTCCCCTATCCGATAGCCGCAGCGTCCACCGGCGCTCCGGCTCCATCCCCCACACCTCGAACAGCACATCCTCCCTGGCCAGGCTGTCCAGGATCGCCCCCGCGGTGCCCTCCGATGGCCCTCGCGCATGGTGGCGCTCGATCGTGAAATGCCCCTCCACCGCCCCCTTCAGCTTCGCCATCGCCGCGCCGTCCAGCCCCTTCAGCACCCGGTGGTACGGCAGGCTCAACAGCCCCGGATCGTCAAAAGCGATCAGTGTCGCCAGCACATGCGCCGCCGCCTCGCCCTTCCCGGGGTTCTGCTTGCTGTAATAGAGCGACGTCTCATACCGGTGGTGCCCGTCCGCGATGTAGAGATACTCCTGAGAAAAGGCGTGCTGCAGCGCCGCCAGAAAGACCGGGTTCGTCACTGGCCATAGGCGGAACCGCTCGCCGCCGCCCAGCTCCACCGCCAGCGGCTTCGCCGTCGCCCGCGCCTTCTGCAGCACCTCTCGCACCATCGGCGACGACTGGTACAGAAGCATGATGGGACTGACGTTCGCCTCCGTCGCCGTCATCAGCTTCAGGCGGTCTTCCTTCGGCCCCTTCCGCGTATCCTCGTGGGGCTTCACCGCCCCGGGGAAATCCTCCAGCCGGATCGCCGCCGTCAGCTCCAGCCGCGTCATCGTCTTCCCGCGATAGGTGAAATCGTGCTCCGCCGCGTAGTACGCCGGCTCCGGCTCCTGCATCAGCACGCCGCTCGCGCGCCAGGCCCGCATCGTCTCCGCCGCCAGCGCATACTTCTCTCTCCCGCCCTCCTCCCTCGTCAGCTCCACCCGCACGATGTTATGCGGGCTCTTCGCGTACAGCCGCGATTGCTCCTCCGGGGAGATGATGTCGAACGGCGGGCAGAGCGCCGCGCCCACGTCGGGAACGCGCGCCGGATTGAAACGGATGCCGTGGAAGGGCCGCACATCGGCCATAAGCGTGCCTCACAGGGGAGATTCAGCCCGAAAAGTATAACAAACCGGGCCGATGAAGGCGCATGCCGGAACTCCCTCTTCACATCGTAGCAAGCCGCTCCCTCCGACTTACTCTCCTCCGCTCAGTGACTTCAGCGCTCTCAGCGCATCATCTTTGTCTCCGGATACCCTGCTTCCTCCTCACATCTGCATTCTCTGCGATATCTGCGGACGATACTCCGTTCTTGCCTCTGTGCTCTCTGTGCCCTCGGTGGATTACTCTCCGCTCCTCTTCCCTCGTTCCCGGTTCCTACATTTCTCCGCTCCTCACAACTTGACACTTACGCAGATGGCATGGTATATCTTTACGTGTAAGCCTTCGCCAGGACAGCGAGCCGGGAAGGTGTGACCGCCAAGGCGCGCGGCCGTGCGCCC